>FUFK010057994.1_pt1 | contig 25021 bp, 25 predicted proteins | sample 1021851 | NCBI WGS metagenome assembly FUFK01 (sample SAMEA51879418, study PRJEB19060) | metagenome | reverse complement strand
TTCGGGGTTCCGCAAATGCTGCAATAGTTGTAACAAGAGTAGGATGTTCCTCTGCTATGCCAACTTTAAAAGAGGTAGATGATTTTATGAGCAAAAATTCAATTAATATTTAAAATACGACATGTTTGTATAATTTAAAAAAGAATAATATATATTTTATATATGAGGTTAAAAAATAAAATTGCTGTTATTACAGGTGGTGCTAGAGGCATTGGAGAGGCAACCGTAAGACGATTTGTTGAAGAAGGAGCCAAAGTTTACATTTTTGATATCTTAGAAGACGAAGGATCTAAACTTGCAAAAGAACTGTCTAAACAAAATTACTTTGTTAATTTCATTAAAGTAGATATAAAAAATGAAGATGAGATTAAAAATGCATACACATTAATTATTAATGAAACAAAATATNTAGACATTCTAATCAACTGTGCTGCTATACCAGGAGTAAACAAACTTCCTCATGAAATTAATGTTCAAGATTGGGATGAAATTTTTTCTATAAATGTTAGAGGCACATTTTTATGTACCAAGCACGTTTTACCTCACATGATGAAAAAAAAATCAGGATCAATTGTTAATTTTTCATCAATTTATGCATTGATAGGAAATAATGATTTACCACCTTATCATGCAACTAAAGGAGCGATTCTGTCTATGACTAAAACGGATGCCATTTGCTATGCTAAATTTGGCATAAGGGTAAATTCCATCCATCCAGGTACTACTAAAACAGAACTAGTTGTAAAAGCAGCTGATACGTATCAAGGCGAGGAGTCCTACCTGGATATGATGAAAAGACTCCACCCTCTAAGGTTAGGGGAACCAATTGATGTGGCTAACAGCGTCTTATTTCTTGCATCTGATGAAGCAAAATTTATTACAGGTGCTAACCTTGTTGTAGATGGTGGTTATACTTCTCAATAGAGGTTCATGAATAAAAGATTAAATCTTGGTTTTGTTGGCGGAGGAAAAGGTGGACTAATTGGGGAAGTTCATGCTAATGGAGCAAGACTATCTAATCGTTGGAACATCGTCGCAGGATGCCTATCATCTAACCCTAAAAAAGCTTTATCATCTGGTCGAGAATGGATGATAGCTGAAAATAGGATTTATACAAATTTTAAAAATATGGCATTAAAAGAGTCCACTAGAGATGATTGTATCGATGCAGTAGTTATTGTAACTCCTAATTTTCTTCATTATCCAGTGGCAAAAGAATTTATTACTAGAGGAATTAACGTAATCTCTGATAAACCCTTATGTATAAATTCAAAAGAGGCAAAGGAGCTAGTTAGATTAAAAAATAAGCATAATGTTTTTGTTGGCATCACTTATCCTTATTCCTCTCACTCAATGGCCAAACAAGCTAAAGTCATGATACAAAAAGGAAAAATTGGTAAAATTAGGCAAGCACATGTTGAATATTTTCAAGAATGGGCTACCTTTATTAGTGATAAAAATAAAAACAATATACCTTGGAGGCTAAACCATAAAATTAGTGGGCAGTCTTTTACTACTGCGGATATTGGTACCCATGCCTATCAGCTATTAACATATTTGACTGGAAAAAAAGTCAAATCATTACTATCTAATTTTTATGTTACTGGCCATTCAAAAAAAATGGAAGACACAGCATTTATGCATTTAGAATTAGAAAATCGAATTCCCGCTACTCTTATGATTTCTCAGTCAATGATAGGTCAATATTGTGGATTAAGCATTCGTATTGCAGGGGACAAAGGATATATAGAATGGCATCAAGAAAATCCTGAAAAATTAATTTTCTCAACTTACAATAAAACAAAACAAATTCTAACAAGAGGATATGGAGATTTTATTGACAAAAGTATTTATCCTTTTATTAGAATGCCAGCTGGTCATCCTGAGGCTCTAACTGACGCATGGGCCAATTTATATATAAGTTTTGCTATAGGTGTAGATGCTCACATAAATAATAAAAATTTAAAAAAAGCACCATATTACCCCTCTATATATGAGGGTGTTTCAGGGGTGGCCTTCGTAGAAGCTGCAATCAAATCAAATAAAAAAAAAAAATGGGTCAAACTATAGTAATAACAACAAAAGGATAAAAAATGCACATACCATATAAAGATAATAAAAATCATCCTCTTTTTGAGGAAAAGAATAAAACAGTTCCTCTAGTATATTTTAATATTATTAATCTAAAAAAAGGGGAGAATTATACATATCAGTTATCAGAACATGAGACTAGCGTAGTTCCCGCCACAGGGATAGTAGAGTTAACAGTTGATGGAATAAAACTTGGCCCAATAGGAACAAGAAAAACTGATGTATGGGATGGTGAACCTGAGGGTAGTTATATTCCTACAAATTCAAAATGTAAAATTACTTGTTTATCTGACTCCTCTGAGTGTTTCATAGCTGGTGGAATTTATGAAAAAAAATTAGAGCCATTTCTCGTTTTAAAAGAAGAACTAGATGTTGTTCAATACGGCTCAGACGATACTAAAACTCACAGAAAAATTAAACATATCTTAGGTGCGAAACATCATGATCAAGTTGGTCGATTATTAGTAAATGAATTATATACTGTTGGCGCTGGAGGGTGGTCAGGCTTCCCTCCTCACAAACACGACACAGATGATCTCCCTCAAGAAACTCGTCATGATGAAGTTTATAATTATCGATTTAAACCAGGACATGGTTTTGGTGTTCAAATTATGCAATCAGAAGATGAAAAAGAGGGTCACGGTTATCAACTTTTTAATGGCTCTACTATTGCAATTAATAAAGGATATCATCCATGTGTGGTTGCCCCAGGATATGAGATGTATTATTTTACAATCCTAGTAGGTCTTTCTCAAAGATCACTTATTCAATCTTTCCAAAAAACTCATGCTTACCAATTAGAAACAATCCCAGGTATTAAGGATATGATAGCAAAATATAAATGACGATAGCTAGCCTTTCAGAAGTTTTACAAGAAGCAAAAAAAAATAATTATGCCGTTGCGGGATTAGTAGTATTAGGTTGGGAAGATGCAAGATGTTATGCAGAAACAGCCGAAGAACTCAAGGTACCTGTAATTCTTCAAGCAGGACCAGGTTGTAGAGCAAATACACCCCTACCAGTTTTAGGTAAAATGTTTAGATACTTGGCTGAGCAATCATCTAGTCCAATAGTTTGTCATTTAGATCATGGCTATACGAAAGAAGAGTGTTTAGAGGCAATTGACAACGGATTTACATCTGTAATGTTTGATGGATCCAAGCTTTCACTTAATGAAAACGTTGATAAAACAAGAGAAATCGTTGAATTAGCTCATGAACAAAATATTTCCGTTGAGGGAGAAATTGGATTTGTTGGCTACAATGATGGTGCTAAGTCACAAAGCACAGATCCAGAAGAAGCGAAGACATTTGCTGAATTAACCAAATGTGATGCCATGGCCATCAGTGCAGGAAACGTACACTTACAGACAAACAAATCCTCTTCTATTGATATGCAAGTTATAAAGAAGATAGAAACCTTAACCGAAGTACCATTGGTGCTTCACGGAAGTAGTGGTATCGACGATACACTTAAAAGAACGATAGCAAATACAACGAATGTTTGTAAGTTTAATATCGGCACTGAACTCAGAAAAACTTTCGGCGATACTTTAAGAGAGGAAATTGCAAAAGATCCAAATACTTATGACCGTATTAAATTAATCAATTCAACTATTCCAAGATTAAAAGAAGTAACAAAAAAAGTTTTAGAGAATATTTCAAAAATTTAATCATTAATGATTAAATCACACACAATTGAAAATAAGTTTTTAAGAGTTAAGACTCTCAATATTGGTGCAACATTATTTGAAGTTTTTTATAAAAAGAAAAAAATCAATTTAATTCTAAATTTAGGAAATATCTCATCATATAAAAATAATAAAAATTACTTAGGCGCAACATGTGGCAGGTATGCAAATAGAATAAAAAAAGCTCAATTTCAGATCAAAGGAGTAAAATACAAATTAACTAGAAANGAGGGAAAAAATATANTACANGGNGGTAAAAAAGGGTTTGACTCAAAAATTTGGCAAGTTAAGAGCTTNTCCAAATCTCATATTAGCTATTATTGTATATCACCAGATAAAGATCAGGGTTTCCCAGGAGAATTATATTCCAGTTGTGATTACTCAATTGCAAATTCGACTCTCAAAATCAATATAAGTGCNCAAACATCAAAAACTACTCACGTTAATTTGGTAAATCACGCCTATTGGAATTTAGATAAAATTAAAAAAGATATTTTTGATCACCACGTCCAAATCAATTCAAATCATTACTTAGAAAATGATAGAGAAAATATACCAACTGGTAGGGTAATGAGTGTAAAAGGAACACGTTTTGATTTTAAAAAATCAACTAGGATACGTGATAAGTTTACCAATAAATTCAAGGGATTTGACGAAAATTTCATTATAAAAAAGAATTCTAAGTTTGTAGCTAAAATACAATCACCAAAAAGCAATATATCCCTAAAAATTTTCTCAAATCAACCTGGTGTTCAATTTTATACTGGTCAGCATTTAAAATATTCCAGTAATCGTATTAAAATTAAAAAATATCAAGGTATGTGTTTTGAAACTCAGGGTTTTCCAAACGCACCCAATAATCGAAAATTTCCTTCAACGCAATTAAACCCATCACAAATTTATAAACATCAAATGAAGTTTGAAATTGGAGAAATTAAATAATTATTTGGTTTTTTCTCTTAATTTTATATTCAATGTATCAAAAAATATTTGAGGAACGCTAAAAGCAAAATTATTTAAAAAAGCAACCGAACTAACTTGTATTTGATTTCCATCTAGCAATGGATCTATAAACTTTGATATTTGAACTTTGTCATCGACATAATTCCAATCAAAAGTAGCATGAACACCTTTACCCTCTATATCATAAAAATTTACAAATATTACAGTTCCATTATTGAGTGTAAACCTAGTTTTTAAGTCTGGAGAGTTAGGTAATTCTGACTTAAGTATAAAGCCATTATGTTGAAGATCAGTTAATATATTTTGAGCATCAATAATTTTACTATTATCAATTTCATTAAATTGAGAGGTTAAATTTGTGTGTTCTAGCTCTCCTTCTTTCATACTTAAATTAATCATATTCTGATTATAAATTTGAATTGATTTGATTTGAGATTTACCAATATTTATTAAATCGGTGGGTACCCAATAGAAATCAGATACATCGGCAGTTAAGTTTGTTGATACTAAATAAGATTGATTGGAGTCAGTAGCTTTTATGTAAGATCCTGGGATATTGTAATTATAAATACCAATATCTAGTGAATATAAGACCTCATCGTCTTTTGATTTTAAAATTAATTGCATTTTATTTTCATCATCTAGACCCAATTTGTATAAAAGATCTTCNCGATTAGTTTTAGCATCTAAAATATTTGCTTCACGAAGTTGAATAAAAAACCGACTTAAAAGCTCAGTATTTGCTGGAAAATTATTTGAGCTTGAAATAAGCCATTGATTATCAATGATTTCAATGACTGATTTTCCATTTTGATTAGAAAATTCAATGTATGCAATTTCTGGTAAAACTTCATCAAAACTAGGAAACAATACTTCAGATGATGACTTGTTAGAGATATTTTTGCCATCAAAATACATACCAAGAGCAATAATTAAAAATCCAAACGATATTAAAACCAAGATTTTTAAATTTTTAATATACATTTATCTGCTTTTTCTTTTTCTGATACCGAGTTGTCTTGGAATAAAAAACATTAGTAGAATTAAAAGAACAGGGATTAAAAAAGTATTTAATATGTTTATTTGATTTGCTAATCGATCTATGTCTTTACTTAAATTTCTTCTAACTTCTCTTAGTTGTTTACGAGTATTTTCTACTTGTAATTGAAAATTTGCTAATTCCATTAATTGTTTGTCAGATAAATTGACACTTTCTACATCTCTACCGCCTGATAAATTTTGAATTTGATTTAATGTATTATCAAGTTGAGCTTGTAATTGCTGTTCCTGTCCTAGATACATCTGCTCAGCTTCTGCTTGAAGTTTTTGAACTACAACAAACGGTCTAAATGGAGCCTCTTTGTTTCTCAGATCAATAAATTCGTCATAACCTGTCATTGAGTCAAATACATTTGTAACTAAACTTCCATTATCAGATGTTGCCTCTATTACATTGGTATCTAAAAACTTTTGAATTCTTGCCCAAAAGGCATTTCTTATAAAATCAGCGTCACTGAAAACTACCACATTTATATTTTTTGAGGATGTTTCTAAATGATTATCATTTTTAAATTCAAAATCATTAAAATTACTTTTTGCGATACCATTTAATTTTACTCCAAAGTCATAGCTAATTCCTGTTGGCTGAAAATTATTAATGAGCTTAATTGGATCATGTACCTCTTTCATAGGTAGATCCATTGTTACCTCACTGGAGGACATAATAGGAGTGTAAGAAATTTCACTTTCATCATTTAATGGGGAAAGACCACCTGGAGACACAAGTCTAATTAATGATAAACCGTCTCCAATTTCTTCAGCTTGATTAATGAACTGTCCTCTGACTTCAGGCCAATTCAATTTCAACATAGTTTGCAAAGATGTATTTTCAGTTATGTTTTGTTGTGTTTGCAGTCTTGTGGCTTGAGCACCATCTAAAATAACATTGCTATTATAGTTAATATTGAGGGTTTTTAAGACATTTTCTAAATTTGATGATTTATTTGAATGGTCATTTTTCTCAAAAAATGGATCAACAAAAATAACTGATTTTCCACCATTCAAGATGAATTGTTCAACTGCATATTCAGTTTTGTCACTAATGTCAGAGGGGTGATAAACTATCAATAAGTCTATACCTTCAAAACTCTCTACGTCTGTATCTAAAAACTCAAAATCATAAAAATAACTAAGCTCCTCAAGTATTGTGTATTCTCCTTGTCCAAGTTGATTATTTGGCATCATTGGTGGTGTAGTGTCCACCCATGATAAAAAACCAATCATTGGTTTTTTTGATCTATTAAGTTTGTATACAATGTCAGTTAATTGTTTTTCTAATGTGCCAGCTTTTGAGGGATCAAAAAATGGAACAGTTTCTATGTCATCTGTTGTATTTGAAGCNATTAATCCAAAATATACTTTTGACCCTTCTTGATCTATAGGAAAGCCCTGCACACCATATCTATTTACATAATCTTCATCATCTGAATAAGGCTCTGGTTCAATAAAGTTTAATTCAATTTTACCTGAGGCTAGATCTGAATATCTGTTTAATAGACCTTGAACTTGATTAGCGTAATTTTGAATAATTGGAATATTTTTAGATAAGTCTCTGCTATATACAAAATTAATTTTTATTGGCTCTTCTATTTCGTCTATAACTCTCTTAGTACCACTTGAAAGAGTAAAAGTTTTGGTAGAGGTAAAATCAACTCCCAAATTAAAATTGATTTTTTGGATTATAAAATTAAAGGACAAAAATAAAATAACAGTNCTTAGTATAGATACTATAAGATAGTTTTTTTGTAAAAATTTATTCATTAGTCTCGATTTAAAAATTTTATAATTGTTAAATAATTCCAAAGAGCAATAAAGGATAAAAAGAAAAACAATCCTTTAATTGAGAAGAAACCCGTTTGGATACTTGAGAAGTGAGTCAAAAAGCTAAAACTAGAAATGAGTTCTACTATTTCAATAGGTAAAATCCCAGTTATAAAATTAATCATAAGAGGAAACCCACTTATGGTAAAAAGAAATGAGACTAAAATAGATAAAATAAAGGCAATTATTTGATTGTTAGTTAACGAAGAAAAGAAAATTCCAAGAGAGACATAAGCACCTGCCATNATAATAACACCAAGATATTGGCCAATAATTACAAGGTTATCAGGGTTTCCAAGATAATTTACTGTAATCCAAATAGGAAACGTCAAAACAACAGAGAATACAACAAAAGCCCAAGTTGCAAAAAATTTACTCAACACTATCTTCCACAAAGGAATTGGTAAGGTCATTAATAATTCAATAGTACCAAGTCTTTTTTCCTCGGACCAACTTTTCATAGTAACTGCAGAGACAAAGAAAATAAAAACCCATGGAATAAAACTAAAAAAAACCGTTAAGTCTGCAACTCCTGAGGAGAAAAACGAGCCAAAATAAAATGTCAAGGACATAGAGGTCAAAATAAATATTGCAGTAAAAATATAGGCGACAGGAGTAATAAAATATAATTTAAGTTCTCTTTTAATTAGCGCCAACATTAGCTTACTAACTTTCTAAATTTTTCATCTAGGGATTTACCAATTTTTTTCTTAAGCTGTGCTGGAGTTCCCTCAAAGACTTTTTGTCCATCATTAATAATAAGACACTTATTACAAACCTCTGGGACTTCATCAAGAATGTGTGTAGAAATTATAATTGCTTTTGTTTTAGATAATTTTTTAATTAATTTTCTTACTTCAAATTTTTGAAGGGGATCTAATCCATCAGTTGGCTCATCTAAGATCAGTAATTTGGGATTATGTATAAGAGCCTGTGCAATTCCAACACGTCTTTTAAAACCTTTTGATAAAGTTTCAATGGGAACATCTTTTACTTCTTCTAGTTGTAGATCATTAATTACTTTTTTGATTGCTGCTTTTGAATTTTTTATATTTCTTACCTGGCAAACGTAGTCTAGGTAAAGATATGGAGAAAAGTCCAAATAAAGGGGAACACCTTCAGGTAAGTAGCCAATCATTGACTTTGTGTGAATGGGATCTATTTCAATGTCCTTATTGTTTATGATAACGTTTCCACTGTCAGATTTCAGATAACCTGTTATTACCCTCATAGAAGTTGTTTTGCCAGCACCATTAGGTCCAAGGAACCCCATCACATCACCAACTTTGACCTCAAAAGAGAGTTTATTAATGGCAGTAAAATCGCCAAAATTTTTAGAAATATCTATTACACTTAACATTTTTTCATATTATTTAGTTTAAAATCTTAATAATTCAAGATGATAAATTTACCATCTCTTATCAGATGAAGTTTTTACCATGCAGACCTATAAATATCAAAAGCATCTTTTTCAGATATTTCTCTTGGATTATTGATTAGTAATCGTGTTTGTTTCATAGCATCTCTAGCCATTGTTTCGCATGCAGTTTCAGGGATGTCGAGATCTCTTAATCTTTGTTCTAAACCTAATTCGCTTGATAGATCTGACAACTTTTCAATGAATTTTGAAGAAATATCTTGAGTGCTGGTGCTTGTATCAATATCTGGAAAAACAATTGGGGCTATTTCACTGTAAAGTTTTGATGCATTTTGATCAGATATATTAAATCTTAACACATATGGCAGGACAAGTGCGTTGGAAAGACCGTGAGGGACATGATAAGTCCCTCCAATCGGATATGCCAAAGCATGAACGCCGGCAACTGGAGAGTTTCCAAAGGAGACACCTGCTAACATAGAGCCAACAAGCATATTTGATCTTGCTTCAATATCCTTTCCGTTAATGACAGCTTGTCTTATAGAACTACCTAAAAGCTTCAATGCTTCCTTTGCAAGTGTTTGGGAGATCAAATTATTGTTCACACTTTTTGAAGCATAAGACTCTATCGCGTGGACCATTGCATCAATACCGGTAGCAGCAGTAATGTGAGGGGGAAGACCGATTGTTAATGATGGATCAAGAATTGCAAGGTCTGGAAGTATAATAGGAGAGGAAACTCCTTTTTTTTCTAAATCTTCTTGTGTGATAATAGAAATTGGAGTTACTTCAGAACCAGTACCAGAAGTTGTTGGGTAAAGAGCAAGAGGGAGCCTAGGCCCTTTAGCATTAGCCACTCCCCAAGCTTCATGAATATTTTCGTNTGAGCCAATCAAAAGTGCAGTTAATTTNGATACGTCCATTGATGATCCACCACCAAATCCAATTACACCTGTTGCATTAAAATCTCTTCCCTGTTGAACACAATTCATAAGTGTTTTTATAGATGGGTCAGCTTCAACATTATCAAAAATTAAAATTTCAGAGTATTTTTGAAGCTCAGTAATTGTTTTTTCGTGTAACCCAATTTTTACTAAACCCGGATCAGTTACAAATAGTATTTTGTTACCAAGTTTTTTAGAAACTTCCTCTGCTGTGCNTACTGAATANTCACTTCCAAATCTTATTCCAGGAGTAGTNTTGAATTGAAACGCTTTCACGATAGCAATATANATGATATGNGGTTTATTTCCTATATAATTTTANNAAACCTATTCTAAGCACCTATCAACCCACAACTTTTTTTTAATAAGGCTTTCTTAAGAGTTTTTTANTTTTATACTTGAATTGTGTCTAAGGTTATTACCATCGCTCAACAAAAAGGAGGCTCTGGAAAAACCACTATAGCTGCAAATTTAGCTGCTGTTTATTCTTTAAAAAATAATTTATCCACGACATTACTCGACACAGACCCTCAAGGCAGNTTAGGTAAGTGGTTTCTNACCAGAAATGAAAAACTTAAAAATAAAAATATGATTCAGTTTAAAACAGCAAGCCTCTGGGGCGCACAGTATGAGGCTAAAACGCTTAAAGAAAAATCTGATTTAGTAATAATTGATACTCCTCCCAAAATTGACGCTGATGGAAGACCAGCAATTGAAATAGCTGACCTTGTCATTATACCGATATCTCCCTCTCAAGTGGATTTTTGGGCCACGGAGTCCATAATTGAATTAGCGAAAAGAGAAAAAAGAGAGATATTAATACTCATTAATAGAGCAAATGCAAAATCTAAACTTATTCAAGAAGCACATAAATTTGTTAATAAAATGAATGTTAAAAAAGCAAAGACGATTTTGGGTAATAGACAAATATTTGTATCAACTATGGGATTAGGGTTAACAGTAGTAGAAAAACAAAGAACTGGAAAAGGGTGTTTAGAAATGTTGGCTCTAGCAAAAGAGATACAGTCATTCTTGAAATTTTAAATTTTAATAAATTATATGAATGAAGAAATAGATAATGAACAACTCCATGACATATGCTCAAGATTATTGAAAGGTTTTATTAATTGGATTGAAATAAATGATAGTAAAGAAAAAGCATCAATTCTCGATAATGCATTCCAATTTAAAACATCTATNCTAGAACAAGATAAATCAACACTTCAAAAAAAATACTTTANATCACCACAGAATTTATCAAANAAAGAAGCTGATGTTCTCNTACTACAGTGGAAAGATACTTTTTCNACATTAGTNAATTCAAATGTCGATAGACTATCAAAGGACTCTTTTAAGATATGGTTTTTAAGCTTAGCATCATATTCGATCCCAGAATTAGAAAAGGATGCAAACGAACTATGGTCAAAACTTTTAGAGGGTGTTGAATATTGTCATAAATTTTCTATCAAAGATGTTCCATATCCGCTCAACACTATTTCAAAGAACTAAATCAATGTTAAAATTCCTTATGTTTAAGACATTATTCACGGTTAGCATGTTTTTTTGTTTGAATGCACAATCAATTGAGCTTTTTGGTTATAAATTGTACGAGGACATTCTTAGGTATGAAAATGATGGTAGTATAAAATTGAAGAAAGGTAATATTGAGAGCATNTCTATTAAAGAGGACAACGTCTTGATAGCAAACAANTATCTTACTGANTACACATTAAAATCAACAAAAACAGGAAATATTTACGANATTCACGGCTCAAATAATCAATTNCAACTNAGTCCTGTNGAGTGCCTTGACATTCAAGATAGNTTTATTAATTCATTTCAAAAGAAAAACACCGAATTATTTCAAACTGAAGTTAAACAATTTCCAAATAAACTTAAAAGTAAAACAACCTGGGAAATTTATCTTAGCAATAANTCTAATAGTANTGAGTTAATTTTCTCAGTTACNTGTGATTATAGCTTTAATAATAGNAGAATGGATATAATTTTAANNGATAGTNCTTATTTNAGTNATGAAAATTCGAATTATGAAAATTTACTTGATNAAAATAAAGAAAATATTTCAAAAGAAGAAATAGATACTAGTGGAATTTAGTAACTAGAGATAACATATTAATAATTATATAAGACTTTATTTCTGATTTCAGCTGATCATAAGTTTCAGGTAATTTATCACTAAGCTGGAAAGAAAAGTCTATAATTTCATAAGCTTCATCTTTACTCATATAAATCTCATTACATAGGTCATGTGCAAGTTTTTCTCTTATTAATATTAAAGAAGCTATTGATCTCTTTTGTTTTTTTTTCAAACTATTTTTTTGTTGGTTTCTTAAGTTTCATTCCGGTTCCTCCAAGTTGCATGCCACCAGAACCTTTACACAAACTTTTCTTTTCTTTGTCACACTTTTCTATCTTCTTNTCTTTTTTCTCTTCTTTTTTGACAACCTCTTTTTCTTCTTTCTTTTCTTCTGATTTTACTTCCTGATTTACAATTTTTGTATCTGAGGAAGGCTCAACATTTTGAACTGTGTTGACAGATCCAACCTGAATATTGGAGAGCATTTCTAATATTTGATCTTGTTTTGATAGTTTATCTTTCTGTTTTGCCTTCCAAGATTTTGGAAGTTTTAAATCGATACAACTCTCAGAACCGCAAAAAAGGACATCCCCAGTTTCATTATCAAATAAAAAACCACCGCAATTTTCAACACCTTTTTGAGTACAATTTGGGATGTGCATCTCATACTCTGCATTCAAATTCACCGATAATAATGGCAAACTTAAAAGAAGTACAAAAATATATCTCATCAACTTATAATGTATCATTTGTAGAAAAAATTTTCTAAATCTTTTATTCATACTTAAAACTTTCTCCAGGTAATGTTGATTTCATAAAATCATTCTTGGTAATATTTTCTAACCATTTTTTTAATTTAACATTATTTTCTCCCCAGGCATCAGTAAATCTAAAAGATGTATAGTCTAATGCACAGGCAACAGATATTTGATCAATCGTTAACTTGTCAGTCACGAACTCATCATATTTTCTTTCAATCCAATCAATGGATCTTAAAATTTTTTTCTCATAACGTTCTATTGATTTATGTCTTTGCTCTAATTCTGGTATAGCTGACATTTCTATATAACGATTAACTGCATTTTCCATAATTCCATTTGAAACACTTATCATTGTCATACTTTCCCAATAACGATCTTTTGGATATATAGAGTCTTTTTTTGAAATACTATCAAAGTACAAACAAATATTATCACTGTCTGTGATCGTTTTATNACCAACTATTAAAGTAGGAACTTGTCTTAATGGATTAAATTCATCTAGAAATCTTGATTTATAAATATTTATCTTTTCTTCTTTATGAGCAACGTCTAATACAAGAGCAGATACTTTACATTTTCTTCCAAAAGGAGAAGTAGGCCCATTATATAAAAGTGGAGTATCTGTCATTTAATCTATGATTATAGCAACAGTGCCAGGGCTTACACCCTCTTGATCGTTCCTAATGTTAACTTGAGTTATCGTTCCACTAACTGGAGCGTTATGATTGACCTCTGATTTCATAACTTCCATAATAAATAATATATCCCCCTCACTTACTTCATCACCAACTTCTACTAAAACTTTCCATATGTTACCTGGAACTGACGTTAAAACTTCTGTAGACATATTATATGACACTTCCCATTGAGCAGATGGAGGTTTGTTCAGATCTCATTTCCTGTGCCTCTTGCACACTTATTTCTTTAAACTTAAATTTTTCATTTGGTTTAGCTTGTCCTAATTTCCAAAAAGAGGCTGATGGAACAGTAAAAGGTACAATAAACCCACCCATACTAGGCCCATCATTTACAAGTATTATTGGCGTTTGACCCGCCAAATTAATACCACCAATTGGGTAGCCCTGATCTATTATATTTGAGGGTTCATAGCCATGTTCAGGAGATTTATTTGTAGCTTTTTCGGTAAAACTTAAAGTGGGTCCATCCAACCTAAATCCAGTACGATCACTTCTTGCTTGAAGTTTCCACTCTGCTTTAAGAAAAGTNTCATATCCTTCGTCGTCAAGCCAATCATCATTTGGTCCCCGAACAACCTCAATTTCCCAAATACCACTATTGCTAATCTCTGGAATTGAGTCAGTTCTAATTTTTCTACCGACCTTTCCATTAGCTTGACCTAAAGGGACTCTTTGACCGTCTTTCAAAGCATGNCCATCAATNCCACCAACGCCNGCTTTGTGAAAAGTTGATTGAGAGTTTAGCCATTTTTCTGACTCAATGCCTCCAGCAAAAGACACATAAGATCTTGCACCAGATACTGTNAANCCCATTTCAAGAGTTTGTCCAGATTTTATTAAAACACTCTCCCACATAGGAATAGANTTACCATTTATTTTGGGCTGCATATCNGCNCCACAGACCGCAATNACNTGATCTTTTTCAAATTTTAAAGTTGGACCAGTGTACTGACACTCAAGTGCTGCAAAACTCTCTTCATTACCTACAAGTAAATTGGCAAGTCGAAAAGACCAACTATCCATTGGCCCTGAGGGAGGAAACCCTTGGTTAAGATAACCAACTCTCCCGGGATAATCTTGCACTGATGTTTCTAGTCCTTGTTTAATAACTTCAAACATTTAAAACTTCTTATTATAATCTAGTTTAGACAACCAGTTTTTATATTTTTTGATAGAAAATTTATGCTCCTCAATTAAATCATATCGATATGACTTATCCTCAACTTTTTTTTCAATCATTTCAAACTCATCATAATCACAAGGTACAAATTTAATTCTATCTCCCGGCCTAAATAGACAAATGCTATCTTTGAAAACATCAAAATTCTTGTCAGGATCCCAAATGGGTACAGGGGTTCTACCAAAAATTTGATAACCTCCAGGTAGCCTATCAGGATAAATAGCTGTGGACGATCCCCCCATACCCACAGTTCCTTTTGGTGTCCATGTTCTAGGTGGGTTATACTTTGGAGCGGTTAATTTGCACCTAGGGTCAAGCGGCATTGTAAATGGTAAACCAGGCCAAAAACCAAGCGAAGCCACCCAATACTCAGTTCCAGAGTGAACTCTNACAAAATGATTAACNTCATCTAATTGNTTTAANTCTGTAATGAACTCAGGATCTGGCTTTTTCATTGTGATTTTAGCTATATAGTCTTCAATTGCTTCTTTAGTCCATTTGTCAAGATAGACAGTCGGGAAATGAAAAAGTCTGCTATTTACAACNGTATCATCATTATCTTTCATATCTTTAAGCAATGATTTCAATTCATTAATTAAATCTTGATAGCCGATATCATCTGGATTGTAGTGAACTATCATTGAGGCAAAACATGGGAGTGTTTCGTAAACTCCCTTTATNTTTGCTGTCTTAATTAAGTTTGATAGCCCCTGAGCTTTAAAGTTCAATTCTAAATTCATCACATTACCAAATTCTATTAATAAATACTTATCACCACCTGGTAAAAACTTTGGCTCAGGGTAAATTCCCTGAAATATCTCTGAGGTTTTATCTTTTGTTTTCTTTGAAACTAAATTGGGATAAGTGCCATCCTCGTTTATATGTTTTTTTACAGAGAGTTTACTTACATTTAATTTAGGTTGAGAAATATTATGAGGATACATATTTTTGAAACTAGCATAATCGTCAACATCAAGTTGAGAGAATAAAATATCATCAACTTTTTTTGATTTATCTTGAGATAAATGACTCTCTAAATTTTCAAATTTTGAAATCTCGTGATTTAAATAATTAAATTTTATATTATTGTTTTCTTGTTGCGATGAACCTATCTTATTTTTTTTTAATAACTCATCTTTAGGATTGGTTAAATCTATTTTTTGAAATAAATCTAAATCTGTATTTTTATATTCTTGAACCATTGAATTTAAAAATATTTAACTTTAATTTTTTCTTTGCTCTTAGGTTTATCTGTAAAATCTACTACTTTGACATTTGTAGGCACAGTCGGTTTAATAATTTTATTTTGAATTTCTGCATTAGTATTAGCTTTTTGANTTGAATTTTGCGNACTTGATAAATTATNATCATTAGATTTCTTTTGAGTATGACCAAACATNCCTTCAAGAATAGTATTTGGATTAATATCCTCTTTCTCAAAGGTCTCAAATATGCTCCCATCTCTAAAAACTAAAACTCGATGACATAATCCTATAAATTCCTCGAGTTCACTTGATAGAAATATCGCTGTACCACCTTCATTTACAAAAATTCTTAAGTGTTTATATAAGTCTCGTTTTGCGCCAACATCAATACCTCGCGCTGGATCGTTAAGTATCAGTATCTTTGGAGTTGTTGTGAAAGCTCTGGCAATCATGACTTTTTGCTGATTTCCNCCACTCAATGANGTAATTAGATTATTNTTTGGACCTGTCTTAATACTNAATCTTTCTACTTCCCAATCAAAAATACCGTTTAATTCCATCCATTTAATAAAACCAATAAATCCACCTGATGTTTTAGCTTGTTTTCCTTTATATAAGGGTATGACCATATTTTCATATATGCTCATGTTAGGAAAAATACCCTCTTTTTTTCTATCTCCAGATACATATCCAACTCCACTTTTCTTGGCATCTAACAAGCTATTCACAGTAGTGTAATCTTTCTTGGTTCTCTCTCTTTCCTCATCAGACTGTTTAACAATTACTTCTCCGCTAAGTGGTTGATCGATACCTGCAAGAGCCTTAACAAAATTATCTTGTCCTTGCCCATCAAGTCCTGTGACTCCAAGTATCTCACCTTTTGGAAGATCAAAGTTAATAACATCTCCATTTTCCCAAACTTTTAAATCTTTAGCAGACAAAACTATTTCATCTGAGATTGAGTCTGGAGGTGTAGCTTTTATTTCTGATGCTGTAGAAAATTTTTTATCACCTGTCATAAGTCCGAGAAGATTTTTTTCAGTAATTTCTTCTCCTGCTAAAACTCCAACATCAACCCCATCTCTCATAACTGTTGCTCTATCGCTTATTCTAACTAGCTCTGCAATTCTGTGAGTTACAATAAAGATTGCTGCACCTTGATCTCTTAATGTTCTCATTTTTGCAAAAAGTCTTTCTGTAGAGTCAAAATCGAGAGCAGCTGATGACTCATCTAAAATTAGTACTTTAGGATTTCTTAAAAATGCTCTACCAATTGTTATCCAAGCTTTCATACCAAGCGATAATTGACTTGCTATTGTATATGGATCGACAAATTCACCGGATAGCTCTAACATTATAGAGGCAGCTTTTTCGACCCTATCTCGATGTGCTAATTTTTTNCCAAAAAAAGAGTCATATCCAATAAATAAATTTTCATAAACAGTAGCCTCTTCAGCTATCATCACTTCTTGAAAAACTGTTGCGATACCAATTCTTTGAGCTTCAATTGGGGAATTGGGTGAATGCCCCATAATAGAGACCTTTCCTTTGTCCAAAGGTAAAACTCCTGAAATAACCTTTGCCAATGTGCTCTTACCACATCCATTACCACCAACAATGGCGTGTATTTCACCAAAGTTAGCTTTGAAATTTACACCGTTTAGGGCTTTTGTAACACCAAAGGACTTTGATGCATCTTGAACATAAATATCTCCTCCGACCTTAGAGGAGTTAGACTGTGCCCCATTCCCGTTTGGGGCACTGTCCAAAGTTTTTTCTTCATTCATTAATTACTTAAATTAAAGTAATGCTTCTCCACGATCGAAGAAATTATTTAAGTATTCATCACTAGCCCAGTTTTCAATTCCAACAGTTCTAAACTCACTTGAGTTTCTGTCACAATCTTCAGGAACAAAAGACTGAATAGTCTCAACATCTTCTTCATATGGAGGAACTAAGATAGACTGGATTTTAAGACCCTGACCATACATAGTTCTTAAAAGAACATTCATCGCAAACTCTGCATCATCTCCAGGAGGCCATGCATAGATCGCTCTGTCGATAAAGTCTGGATTATTTCTCCAATAGCAGAATGCACCAATTTCTCCACCCAAAGCCATAGGCACCATTGGTCTTCCAGATGATTCTAGAGCGTTAAGTGCTCCGGACTCTCCTGAAGACTGAACAGCAAATCCGTCAACTTGAGTTGTGTTAGCTGATAACCATTTTTGAAGTTCAGCTTGAGCAATTTGTGGTGTCCACATGTGTGCAATTTCAGCAACAACAGTAATGTCTGGATATTCTGCAAATCCATCTAGCATACCTTGGTGCTGTGAGTCAGATGCTGATGTTCCAGGAATTCCTTCCATAACAACAACATTACCTTCACCACCAATAGTTTCTGCTAACCATTGTGCAATATAATATCCGGTTAATTTGTAGTTAACAGATGTACTGATAGCATATTCTGAAGTTAAGTATCCTGTCATAGATGCAGTAGGAACACCTTTTCCGTACGCATACTCAATAGTTGGATTTAATGCAACAGGATTTGAGCAACAGACTATTAATCCATCAACTCCTTGATCAGTTAACTGTCTCATTTGTTGAATTTGAACCGCGTCTTTTAGGTTAGATTGTGTAACAACGATATCNTTAAGAATACCTGCTGCTTTCATTTTTGGNAAATAGTCACCGTACAATCTCTCCATCACACCTTTTCTCCATAGATTACCTGCGTAAGAACTTGCATAACCGATAGTCCAAGGAAGTGGTCTATCACTTTTCCAATTTCTGTATACACTTTCACCAAGCGGTTGGTTAGGATCCATAAAGTCAGGATTATAAACGAAGTCTCTAATATCAGCTGGAATTTCGTCTAAAATGTCAGCATTTAAGTTACCTGCGACACCGACAAAACTAACAGCTAAAATAGCTATGAACTTTTTAAGCAATGTCATAGTTTTATCCTCCTTACTTATATATAAGTATCTATAATAATACCTATATTCTGAAAAATATAAGCAAAATTGTTCCAACATGTGGAAAAGATTTTCACATAAAAGCCTGATTTTCTGTAAATTATAAATGAGAGGAATTTATTATTCATGGTCGATTTGAATTGCGATATGGGTGAGGGTTTTGGTATTTACTCCTTCGCAGATGACGAAGAAATAATGCCTTATATAGATGCTGCTAATGTAGCCTGTGGGTTTCACGCCTCAGACCCAAACACAATGAGGAAAACTGTCGAGCTTGCAAAAAAATATGATGTGAAAGTTGGATCGCACCCCGCCTATCCTGACTTAGTGGGGTTTGGAAGAAGGCCAATGAAAATGAAACGTGAGGAAATCAAAAATCTTGTGATGTATCAAACTGGTGCGATCAAAGCCTTTCTGGATGAGTATAAAATGCCATTAAACCATATCAAACCTCATGGATCTTTATATGGTGTCTCTGCAAAAGAGGAAGATGTGGCTCATGGAATTGCTGACGCAGCTGAAATTTTTAATGTTGGTATTTTCGGAATGGTTAATACCTTTCACGAAAAAGTATACAAAGAAAGAGGGGTAAAATTTTACGGAGAATTTTACTCTGACTTGGAATATGATGAAACAGGTTATTTGGTTATCGCCAAGGGTCGAAATAAATATTATCCAACTGATAGAGCTGTGGAGCGTTGTTTAAGAGCAATGAATGAAAATAAAGTTAAAACTGTTCAAGGAAATGATGTGGTTGTAGGATGTGAAACAATTTGTGTCCATTCTGACACTCCTAATGCTGTAGAAATCTTAAAGGCTCTGAGAGAAAAAATTTCCTCTGATAAAAAAAATCCACAAAAAACTTCAAATGGCAATCATACTAAAATGCCTTATATCGTTGATAAGAAATGAAAAAAATTTTAATTGCTAATCGCGGTGAAATAGCAAATAGAATTATAAAAAGTTGTAAAATATTAGGTCACAAATCAGTTGCTGTTTATTCAGATGCAGATAAGAATTCAAAGCATGTAAGATTATCTGACGAGTCTTATCATATAGGACCTAGTAAAGCTCAGGAAAGTTATCTTTCTTACAATAAGATTTTAGAAATAGCTACAAAATCAAATGTGGATGCTATTCATCCTGGTTTTGGTTTTTTATCAGAAAACGACACTTTTGCTCAAGAGGTGATAGACAGAGGTATCACATGGATTGGCCCTAAACCAAAATCAATAAAATCAATGGGAAATAAGGATATTGCTCGTGAATTAGCCCTAAATTCCAATATACCTATATGTCCGGGTATAAATAATGTTCACAAATTAAGCGATGAACAACTTAAGACAAAATGTGAAGCTATAGGTTACCCTTTACTTGTAAAATCAAGTGCTGGTGGTGGGGGGATAGGCATGAGCGTCGTCCAAAACTTTAAAGACCTAGCTAATGCAATTGAAAAAACTAGTAATCTTGCTGCAAAATCTTTTGGTAATGGAGATATTTTTATTGAGAAATTTATNACNAACGCACGACATATTGAAATACAAGTTTTTGGATTTGGTGCTAAGGGATCTGTCCACCTATTTGAAAGAGATTGCTCTATGCAAAGAAGATATCAAAAGATAATTGAGGAGTCTCCGGCACCAGAAGTAGATAGGGAATTAATTAACAATATGGCTCAAGCCGCTGTAAAATTATCTTCTGATGTAAAATACGAAGGAGCAGGTACTGTAGAGTTTATATATGATGTCCAAGAGATGAAATATTATTTTCTTGAGATGAATACAAGAATTCAAGTTGAACATCCTGTTACAGAGTTAGTAACAAATAATGATTTAATTTCTATGCAAATAAATTTTGCTTTCAATAGAAAAAATAAATTTTTAAATCAAAATAAAATTAAAACTTATGGACATTCAATTGAATGCAGAGTCTATGCAGAGGATCCATCTCAAAATTTCTTACCATCTCCAGGAAAAATAACTAAATTAAAGTTTCCTAAAATACCAAATGGCATAAGATTAGATTGGGGATATGATGAAAGAGATGAAGTAAGTTTCTATTATGATCCGATGATTGGAAAAATTATATCTCATGACTTAATTCGAGACGATGCTATATCCAAATTAATAAAATTTTTAGAGGGTACCCAGATTGAAGGTATTAAGACAAACATCCCCTTTTTAATTTGTCTTCTCAAAGACAAAAACTTTATTGAGGGTAAACACAACACAAAATATATCGAAAATAATTTAAACACTCTTATTAGTAAGACATCTTTTAAAAATGGTTTTACTAAAAATATTGATTTGGACTCAAAGAGAATTAAAATTGTTGAAACAGATAANCTTAAAGTAGGTCATGGAAGATCGCAGTCTGATAGAGGGGGTATCAAAGTCGTATATTTTGACTAATAATAATGGTTAATCAACTTGTAGCAGCAATAAAACCCTCTCAAATTCCNGGTTCTGATCCTCAGTCAACAAAATACTTAATCGTCCCAATATTTATATTTTTTGCCCTAATGATTTTTGCGATGATTAGAGGACCACAAATAATTTCAGGNTCGGGTATTGGAACTGCAATTATGGTTTCAACACCTCTTATTCTTGCTACTTATGCTCTTACTGCGTTGGCTTTAGCCGGCAGAGTGACAGTCGATTTATCAATAGGACCACTTATTGGTTTTATTAATGTAACGACAATACAACTTTATGCTGCAGGTTACATTCAATCGCCAGTTGCGTATTTCATATGTGCTCTTGCAATAGGAGTAATTTACCAATTTCTTTATGCCTTAATCGTAATTTTTATTAGAGTTCAACCAATAATAGTTGCCTTAAGTATGTTTCTTGCTTTCTCTGGTATCAATTTAGTTATTTTACCAAGACCAGGAGGAAGAGCACCTGATTGGATGTTATCTTGGAGTGCTGGAACTGAGGTAGTACANCCCACACTNATACTTTTAATTTTNTCNACACTTATTTGGTATGCACTAACTCATACTGCTTACTGGCAACATTTAAAATTAATGGGTTCAGATGAAAAGTCTGCTTATACAAGTGGAGTGAGAATTTACGTTGTAAGAATTGGCGCTCATATTATTGGTGGAGTTTACGCTGCACTCGCAGCTATTGCATTTACAGGCTTAATTGGTTCTGGAGACCCAACTCAAGGTACTACTTATACATTGATGGCAGTTACAGCACTTGTATTAGGTGGGTCAAGTTTAATTGGTGGAAGAGGCGGTGCGTTTGGAGCTATTCTAGGTTCAGTTAACATTTATTTGATAAATTTTATTCTATCAACTTTTAGGTTTGAAAGATTTCAAAGTTTCGTAACAGACTTATCATACGGTGCGGTATTGGTGGCTTCTCTTTTAATACTTATTGCACTTCCTTATATTCAAAAAGCATTCAAAAATTTATCAGTTTTTGTATTTTTTATTATTGGAACATTAAGTGCTGCTGCTGTTCAAATTCATATGAAATTTGATCAAGTAACTAGAGGGACTGTAGGAGGTTTTGGAGGTAAATCTAAAGATGCTGAGATTTTTGAAAAAGCTCTTGAGTCCGGGAGTGATTGTTTAATCACAGGTAAGGCATGCGCAGAGGGTGGAAATTCTACAGTGTGGATGTTTATTGCTATCGGAATAGCAGCCTTGATTTATCTCGTCTATTTGCTTGTTAAACATAGAGATGGCCCAACAGTGTCTTTTATTATTGCAGCAATTGTTATTTTCTTTGGTTGTGTTTGGAGTGGCACGAGAGAGGCTTATTTCGTTAACGCTGATTTGGGTACTAACTTACAATATATTTTAAATTATGCTCCTCAGTATTTTACATCTGAATATCTAAGAGTTGGTGCAGGATTGCCTGATTTTTCATCTTCCTCGAGTGCTTTGGTTGGCTTCGCTTACGCTGTCGCAACTTTAGGAGGAATAGTTTTCTTTACATCTGCGATAGTAATAATTGCTATGCCAAGATTTAGAAAAGAAATCAAAACACAAACATTGGTATTATTTGCAATAGCAATTTCATTTATTGTATTTGCTGCAATATCTTATTACGGAATTGAGTCAAATAGACAGAGTTTCTTCGGCATAGATGGATACGCTGTAATACTAATTTTATTTTTACTTTTTTTACTCACGGCACCAACTCTTTTCTCGAATATCAATTTGAATAATGTTTTCATTATTTTCCTCGGTATATTAGCAATACTCGCTGTATACTTTTTAGCCTCACCTTCTGGAACAATTATTACTGATGATGGAAGTAAGTTTTACTCTCCAATTATTACAGAATTAATTGTTGGCGATACATCATCAGTTAAATATACAAGACCTATCCGAGGAGAATTTATCACAAGTGATGTTACTTGGCTTAAAGAAGCAGCTCTAATTATATTTGCAATATTTGTATTTCAATTTTTTACATATTTAACAATGGGAGCAAAAATATCATTTGCTAGGTTCAGACCTTACATTGCTATTTTAAGTATAGCTGCATTAACATGGTCTGCGATGTTCTTTGCAATTGGTTATCCTTATTGGAAAATGATTTTAATTACAGCAATTGGAATAGCTATTTCACCTCTGATATGGCAAGCGTTTGGCGTTTATAAAATAAAATTAAAATCTCAAGAAGGACTTGAAAAATGGGGAGGTCTATCAGAAGATAGAAAAGTTTAGTAAATGGAGAAAAGAACTCATAATTTTTTAAAAGGACTCGGAATTCTTTTTGCTGTTGCTGCTGGGATAGGTACCGCAGTTCTTGGTTATGTAGATAGAACTGATTGGATACAGGTTGCATTTTACTCTGTAGCTGTTGTTGCCATTATTCTTTGGGGATGGCATTTTTTCTTAGTTAGATGGTCTTATCGATCTTTAGTAAAGGAAGATGGATCTCAACCCCCTGAGACTACTGAAACCACAAGTAAAAGAAGCCTTTTTTGGGACCTCATTGCAAAGAACTGGATAGCTGTTACGGGATTTTTACTTCTTTTAGGTCTTTTTATATTACTATGTTTTTTGGTACCCGGGTTCTTCTCAGGTAGAACAGTCGTATCAGCAATCATATTATTAGGTTTTTTAATCTTAGCATTTCTTGCTTACAAATTTTTAAACATTAACAAAAGCGTAATTATAGGAGTCGCAGTACTAGTTGGTCTTTTTATAATAGGATCAGTTTCTATTGATGGCTTCTTATCATTACAGAATATTAAATCTATGTTAGTTTTTGCTTCTTTCTTAGGAATTGCAACAATTGGTCAGACATTAGTTGTGATGTTAGGTGGCCTCGATTTATCAATACCATTTTTAATTGGAGCGACTAATTTAGGATTAATGTCACTTATTTCACTTGGAGTTCCTCCTTGGCTTGCGTTTATAGTTATTCTTGCTTTTGGTACGATCGTCGGGCTTTTCAATGGTTTGATAAGTTTTAANNTNCAAGGACAANCNNTNATNGTNACNCTTGGNGTTGGNTTNATGGTNGTNGGTGGAGTNCANATNTTNGTNTCNCTTCCTACNGTNACNGGTGGAACNGTNTTTGGNGTTGTNCCNGANTGGNTAAAAAANCTNGCNTCANTNAATGGAAAATTTTTTGGNCTNCCNATNCCGCCAGTCATACTTATTTGGATTCTTGTTTCTATTCTTCTTATTGTTGGTTTACGTCACACAAAATGGGGAAGAAACTTATATGCTGTTGGCGGTAAAAGATTGTCAGCTGATCGATTATCAATCTCTGAGAGAGCTTACTGGGTGGGAGTTTTTGTAATAAGTGGATTTACATCTGCAGCCGCTTTAATAATTTCAGCAAATCAACCCGCATTGCCACTATTTCTGCGGTTGCGCCAATAGGTTGGTTCAATCGGCGTAGAAATTTTTGTCGCTTCGTTTCAGACGCCTCTGACAGCTGTCGAAAAGCCGTGGGAGTAAAATCGTTCTTATATGCTAATGCCAACTCAGATACACGTTCTGGATCAAGATCTAGGTGATCATTAAGGAAATAAAAAAATTCAATTTTTTGTTCATGTTTCAGGGTACGATAACGGCTTATAACGTTTGCTGCTATTTTATGACCTGACACGTCGCCCTCAACCGAAACTAAAGCATTACAAAGTGCATAAATGTCGCGCTTGTCGCGATCGAG
>FUFK010045430.1_pt1 | contig 25059 bp, 23 predicted proteins | sample 1021851 | NCBI WGS metagenome assembly FUFK01 (sample SAMEA51879418, study PRJEB19060) | metagenome | reverse complement strand
AAATGGAAAAAAATTTGCTAATTTAATAAAAAACTCAAAAACTGAGATTTTAAATGATTGTGGACATATGATTATGTTTGAAAAAGCTTTTGAAATGAGGGAAAAGGTAGCAGAATTTTTAAAAAAATGAAAAACTTTTCAATTATAAAATCAAGAAGATTAAGAAGCACACCTTACACTGATAGAATAGAAGCTCATGGGGTGAGTGGTTATACAGTTTACAATCACATGCTACTCCCGGTCTCTTTTAAGTCGGTAGAAGCTGATTATGAGCATCTTAAGAAATTTGTGCAAGTATGGGATGTGGCTGCAGAAAGACAGGTACAAATTACTGGAAAAGACTCTGCAAAATTAGTTCAACTAATGACGTGTAGAGATTTATCAAATTCAAAAGTTGGAAAATGCTATTATGCACCTTTAATTGACGATCAAGGAAATTTAGTTAATGATCCAATTATAAATAAACTTGCAGATGATAAATGGTGGCTTTCAATAGCCGACTCAGATGTAATATTTTTTGCAAAAGGTTTAGCTGCCGGATACAAATTTGAAGTGGAGATTACTGAACCAAACGTAAATATTTTAGCTGTCCAAGGACCTTTGTCTGATAATCTTTTGGCAAAAATATTTGGTGAAGAAATTAGACAATTAAAATTTTTTAATTTTAAGTATTACGAATTCAAAGGAAAAAAATATTTTATTGCTAGATCTGGATGGTCTAAACAAAGCGGTTTTGAAATATATGTTGAAGATGATAAAGCTGGNCAAGACTTATATGACTATTTGTTTGAATATGGTAAAGAATTTAATGTAAAAGCAGGATGTCCAAATTTAATTGAAAGAATAGAATCTGCTTTATTATCTTATGGTAATGATTTTGATAATAGAGACAATCCATTTGAGGCAAATTTTGATAAATTTGTGAATTTAGAATCGGATGTAAATTTCTTGGGCAAAGAAAGATTGAAACAAATTAAGCAAAATGGAATAAAAAGAAAATTAATGGGTGTTAAGATTGATCATAATAAAATTGATATGTACTGTGAAAAAACATTATATGATGATAATAATAATATCGTTGGTCACGTTAGGTCTGCCGCATATTCTCCAACATTTAAAAAAGTGATTGGAATTGCAATGATTAATAAACCCTATTGGGATGCAAAACATCAATTTAAAATTGATATCAATGAGAAAATATTTCTAGGAACAGTTTGCGATTTACCTTTCATTTAGTATAAGTTAATCAACATGAATATAGCGATTGTAGGAGCAACAGGAAATGTTGGAAGAAAAATTATAGAAGTTCTGGAAAGAAAAAACTTTTCAGTGACTAATCTATACCTTCTAGCATCTGCTAAAAGCTCAGGTGTAAAAATTAAATTTAAAGACAGTGAAATTGAAGTAAGCGACCTAGAAAATTTTGATTTCTCAAAAGCTGATATTACATTTTTTTCTGCAGGTGGAAAAATTTCAGAAAAATATGTTTCTGCAGCAGCAAAGCATACAGTAGTTATAGATAATTCAAGCTATTTTAGAATGGATCCAGATGTGCCTTTAATTGTTCCTCAAGTCAATTCTAAAGAAATAAAAAATATGAAAAAAAATATTTTAGCTAATCCAAATTGTTCAACTGCTCAACTGGTAATAGTTTTAAAAAATTTGAATGATAATTTTAAAATAAAAAGATTGGTAATATCAACTTACCAGTCCACATCAGGTGCTGGAAAAAAACCTATGGATGAGCTTTTGAATCAAACAAAGAAAGCTCTTGAGTCTAAAGAAATTAAAAGTGAGAATTTTACTAAACAAATAGCATTTAATGCTATACCGCATATAGATAAATTTAGTACAGATGGATATACGAAAGAGGAAATTAAAATGATACAAGAAACTAATAAAATCTTAGGTTCAAATATAGATATTACAGCAACGTGTGTCAGAATTCCTGTTTTAGTATCACATGCTGAATCTGTAAATATTGAGTTTGAAAATGAAGCATCAATTGATAAGGTTAGAGAAATTTTAAGTCAATCATCTGGTTGTAAAGTNATTGATGATAGGAATGATGGAGGATATATTACNCCAGTAGAAGCNGAAGGAAAAAATGAAACTTTTATTTCNAGAATTAGAAAAGATAATAGTAAAAAAAATGCCATTAACATGTGGATAGTTTCAGACAATTTATTAAGAGGAGCGGCTTTAAATGCAGTNGAAATTGCNGAGGCATACANTAAGAAGTAATTATGAAAGATAACAATCCTATATCTCCACACATACAANTTTATAANTGGCATATTTCATCACTTGTNTCAATNTCNCANAGAATNACAGGAGTGATAAATTATTTATTATTNNTNCTTGTTTGTTTTTGGGTNATTAGTTTAATATTTGGNTCAGAAAGTTATCAATACTTTANAAAATTTTCAGAATCNATGGTGGGTAAGTTTTTNATTATTGGATTTATTTGGTCCTATTTATTTCAGATTTTAAGTGAAATCAGACATTGGTTCTGGGACATGGGNTATGGTTTTGAATTGAGAACTACAAAAATAACAGGNGTCATNGTGATATTAGGCTCTTTTATANTAACAATAGCTTTATACNTTCTAAGTGGAGTTNTAATTTAATGCTTCANGCTACAAAAAAATGGTTATTCCAAAAAATCAGTTCAGTAATAATGGTTCCTTTTATGATTTGGTTTTTAATGAATATTGTTACAATATTTAATGGAANTTATGACGAGGTAGTTAATTTCTTTACNTCACAGCCATCTAAAATATTATTTTCAATTTTCATAGTTAGCATGTTTTTTTATTCAGCTCTCAGTATTAGTGAGATTTTTGAGGACTATATAAAGCAGGAAAATGCAAAAAAATACGCAAATTTGGGTGTTTTTTTGTCATCTTTAATTATCCCTCTATTTACAATAATTACTATTATATATTTATAATTATGAAATCTTACAAAATTATTGATCACGAATATGATGTAGTTGTGTTAGGTGCTGGTGGTTCAGGCTTGAGAGCTGCTGTTGGGTTAAGTGAAGCTGGGCTTAAGACAGCTTGTATATCAAAAGTTTTTCCAACTAGAAGCCATACATCTGCTGCCCAAGGTGGAATTTCTGCAGCGTTAGGTAATATGGGTGAAGATGATTGGCGTTGGCATATGTATGATACAGTTAAAGGTGCAGATTGGTTGGGTGATCAGGATTGTATAGAGTACTTGTGTAAAGAAGCTCCTCGAGCAGTTTTGGAATTAGAAAAATATGGTGTTCCTTTTAGCAGAACAGATGATGGCAAAATTTACCAAAGACCTTTTGGTGGAATGACAAAAAACTATGGTAACGAACCAGTACAAAGAACTTGTGCAGCAGCAGATAGGACTGGCCATGCAATTTTACATACATTGTATGGACAAGCTTTGAAACATAATACAGAATTTTTTATTGAGTATTTTGCATTAGATCTTTTAATGAAAAATGGTGAGTGCAAAGGTTTGGTTGCTTGGAATTTAAATGATGGCACAATTCATAGGTTTAGGTCTCACATAACAATTATTGCAACAGGTGGTTATGGAAAAATATACTATTCAGCTACTTCAGCACATACTTGTACTGGTGATGGGAATGCAATGGTATTAAGAGCAGGTTTACCTTTACAAGATATGGAATTTGTTCAATTTCATCCAACAGGTATCTATGGTCATGGCACTTTAATATCTGAGGGTGTAAGAGGTGAAGGCGGATATCTTGTAAACTCTAAAGGTGAAAGATTTATGGAGAGATATGCTCCTAAAGCTAAGGACTTAGCATCAAGAGATGTGGTGAGCAGATCTATTGCAGTTGAAATAAATGAGGGCAGAGGAGTTGGTAAAGATAAAGATCACGTTCACTTACATTTAGATCACCTAGATAAAAATGTTATCGAAGAGAGATTACCAGGCATATCAGAGTCTTCGAAGTTATTCGCTAACGTTGATGTTACTAAAGAACCAATACCAGTAGTACCAACTGTTCATTATAACATGGGGGGTATACCTACAAATTATAAAGCTGAAGTGCTAACACTAAATGGTTCTGAAAAAACAGTTCCGGGATTAATGGCCATTGGTGAGGCTGCATGTGTATCTGTTCATGGAGCAAATAGATTAGGATCTAATTCATTAATTGATTTAGTTGTTTTTGGAAGAGCTGCAGCAAAAAGAGCATCCGAATTAGTAAAACCTGGACAACCACATGAAGATATTCCAGATTCTGAAACTGATAAATGTTTATCAAGATTTGATAAGCTTAGAAATTCTAGCGGTTCAAACAGTACTGCAGATTTAAGATTATCTATGCAAAAAACAATGCAGTCAAAGTGTGCCGTTTTTAGAACAGAAAAAACTTTAAAAGAAGGCATTGAGCAAATAAGAAAACCATTTGAAGGTATGGAAAATTTATCAGTGAAAGATAAATCTTTAATTTTTAATACTGATTTAGTTGAAACCTTAGAGTTTGATAACTTAATANGACAAGCAATAACAACAATGGACTCAGCATATTATAGAAAGGAGAGCAGAGGTGCTCATGCTAGAGAAGATTATCCTAAGAGAGACGATGAAAAATACATGCAACATACTTTATCTTGGTGTGAAGGTAAGAAAACAAAAATAGATTATAGACCAGTTCACAGGTCAACACTAACTAATGATGTGCAGTATTTCCCGCCACAGGAAAGAGTCTACTGATGGTTCAAATAAATTTGCCTAAGAATTCAAAAATCCAAAAGGGCAAATATTTTAAAGACACAACAGGTTCTAAGAATATAAGAAAAGTTAATATTTATAGATGGGATCCCTCAACTGGCGAAAACCCAAGAATTGATACTTACGAAGTGGATATGGATAATTGTCCATCAAAAGTCTTAGATCTACTAAATAAAATAAAAAATGAAATTGATCCTACTATNGCNTATAGAAGATCATGTGCACATGGAGTTTGTGGTTCTTGCGCAATGAATATGGATGGAAAAAATGGTTTAGCTTGCACTAAACCTCATTCAGAGATTAAAGGAGATATTAATATTTATCCTCTCCCTCATTTAAAAGTATTAAAAGATCTCATTGGAGATTTAAGTACACTTTATANACAATATGAGTCTGTGGAACCNTGGCTAAAAAANTCAAACGATTCTAGCAAAACCGAGAACTTACAATCCAAAGAAGATAGAGCTAAACTTGATGGACTTTATGAATGTATTATGTGCGCATGCTGTTCCACGTCATGCCCTAGTTATTGGTGGAACGGAGATAAATATCTTGGTCCAGCTGTTTTACTTCAAGCCTATAGGTGGATAATAGACTCAAGAGATGAAGATAGAAAAGCAAGATTAAAAAAAGTAGCTGACGAACTAAAACTATATAGGTGCCATACAATCATGAACTGTACAAATGCTTGTCCAAAGGGTCTTAATCCNGCAAAAGCTATAGCATCTATCAAAAAAATGCTTGCAACAAGCTAATTAGTTAATTAAATAATTTTGCCGATGAATTTAATACAACATTACGTAAATGGTAAAATTTTTCCTGGTTCATCCAAAAGAAGCGGAAAAGTTTTTAATCCCGCAACAGGATCACAAGAAAGCGAAGTCTCACTTGGAACAAAAAATGACTTAGACCAAGCTGTTGATATAGCATCAAAAGCCTTTGAAACATGGTCACTAAAACCACCAATACAAAGAGCAAGAGTCATGTTTAAATTTAAAGAATTGATAGAAAAAAATTCAGATGAACTAACAAAATTAATCGTTTCTGAACATGGTAAGGTTTACGAGGATGCAAAAGGTTCACTGACAAGAGGTTTAGAGATAGTTGAGTTTGCCTGCGGTATACCTCAAATGTTAAAAGGGGAATTTACAGAAAATGTTGGCACTGAGATTGACAGCTGGTCAATTAGACAGCCACTTGGTGTTTGTGCAGGTATAACCCCATTTAATTTTCCAGCTATGGTACCAATGTGGATGTTTCCGATGGCTATCGCATGTGGAAATACATTTATTTTAAAACCGTCAGAGAAAGATCCTTCATGTTCAATAAAGTTAGCAGAGCTATTTTCAGAAGCTGGTTTACCTGATGGAGTTCTTAATGTTGTCAATGGAGATAAAGAGGTAGTTGATGCAATTTTAACAAATAAAAAAATTCAAGCAGTAAGTTTTGTTGGATCGACTCCAATAGCAAAATATATTTACGAAAATGCTGCAAAAAATGAAAAAAGGGTACAAGCTTTAGGAGGTGCAAAAAATCATTGTGTTGTTATGCCTGACTGTGATTTAGATCAAGCTGTTAATGGATTAATGGGAGCAGCATACGGATCTGCAGGAGAAAGATGCATGGCCCAATCAGTAGCAGTAGCTGTTGGAAAAATTGGTGATGAATTAGTAGGAAAACTATCAAAAAAAGTTGAGTCTTTAAAAGTTGGTCCTGGAATGGATAAAAGTTCAGAGATGGGCCCTTTAGTTACAAAAGAACATCTTGAAAAAGTGAAAGGATATGTAGATTTAGGTGTGAAAGAGGGCGCTAAGTTAGTTGTAGATGGCAGAAATATAAAGTTACAAGGTTATGAAAAAGGATTTTTTATTGGGGGATGTTTATTTGATCATGTGAGTAAAGATATGAGAATTTACAAAGAAGAGATCTTCGGTCCAGTTTTATCAGTTGTAAGAGCTAAAGATTTTAACGAGGCAATTAATTTAATTAACGAACATGAATTTGGTAATGGAACAAGTATTTACACACGTGATGGTGATGTTGGNAGAACTTTTGCAAGCAAAATTAAAGTTGGCATGGTTGGTATAAATATACCTATACCTGTGCCAGTCGCATTCCACAGTTTTGGAGGATGGAAAAGATCACTTTTTGGAGATCAACACATGCATGGACCTGAGGGTGTAAGATTTTATACGAAATTAAAAACAATTACATCTAGGTGGCCTTCAGGTGTTAGATCAAACCCAGAGTTTATAATGCCAACAATGAAATAGAAAAATACTATGACCAAGATATCTTTAATTGGAGCAGGACAAATAGGAGGAACGCTAGCACATTTGATTGGCATAAAAGAGTTAGTAAATGAGTTAGTTTTGTTTGATGTGGCTAGTGGAATTGCTAAAGGCAAAGGTTTAGATATTGCTCAATCTTCGTCTGTTGATGGTTTTAATGTAAAATTTTCTGGCACGGACAACTACGAAGATATAAAAAATTCTGATGTCATAATAATTACAGCTGGTGTTCCAAGAAAACCAGGCATGAGCAGAGATGATCTATTAGGGATAAATTTAAAGATAATCAAACAAGTAGCCGAAGGTATAAAAAAAAATTCACCTAATGCATTTGTAATTTGTATAACAAATCCATTAGATGTGATGGTTATGGCTTTACAAAAGTTTTCTGGATTACCAGCTAATAAAGTTGTGGGGATGGCAGGAATATTAGATAGCTCAAGATATAAACTATTTTTATCATTAGAATTAAATGTACCGGTAAAAGACATAGAGGCGATGGTAATGGGTGGTCATGGAGATACTATGGTACCATTACCTAGGTTAACAAAAATATCTGGCAAACCTCTTTTAGATTTAGTTAAAGAAGGTAAAATTTCATCTGAAAAACTTGAGAGCATTAACCAAAGAACTAGAGATGGTGGAGCAGAGATAGTCAAGTATTTAGAAAAAGGATCAGCATTTTATGCTCCAGCGGCCTCAGGAGTTCAGATGGCAGAAGCTTATTTACAGGATAAAAAACTAACATTACCCTGTGCTGTCAAATTAGATGGTCAATATGGATTTAAAGATGTCTATGCGGGTGTTCCAGTAATAATTGGAAGCAAAGGTGTTGAAAAAATTGTGGAAATAGAATTAAACGATCAAGAAAAAAAAGAATTTATTCACTCAGTAGACTCAGTTAAGAAATTATGGGATGCCGCCACTAAAATAGATCCCGATTTAAAATAATGAATATTCACGAACATCAAGCAAAACAAATCTTAAAAAAATATGGTGCGAGTGTTCCAAAAGGTGAATTTGCTTTCACAGTAAACGAGTTAATTGAAAAAGCAAAAAAGATTAAGACTGAAAAATATGTTTTAAAAGCACAGATACACGCTGGAGGTAGAGGTAAAGCTGGAGGAGTCAAAATATTGAATAATATTGAGGAATTAACTGATGCTGCAAAAGAGATGTTGGGTAAAACTCTTATTACTCACCAGACTGGTCCAAATGGCAAAGAAGTAAAAAGACTTTATATTGAAGAGTCGTCTAAAATTAAGAAAGAATTTTACTTGTCTTGTCTTATTGATAGAGCAAGTTCAAAAATTGCATTTATTTCTAGTGATCAAGGGGGAATGGACATTGAAGAAGTAGCTAAAAAGAGTCCTGAAAAAATAATTACGACTAAAGTAGATTATCTCGAGGATATTGATGATGAAAATTGCAAAAAAATTATCAAAATTTTTAATCTAAAAGACAATACAATGTTACAAGGAATAAATTTAATTAAATCAATTTATAAAATGTTTATATCTACTGATGCAAACTTAGTTGAAATAAATCCTTTAATATTAACTGAAGATGATAATCTAATCTGTTTAGATGCTAAAATGAATTTTGATGATAATTCAATTTTTAGGCAACCAGAGATTCATAGCCTAAGGGATTTAAATGAGGAAGATCCATCAGAAATTGAAGCAAGCAAACATGATTTAGCCTATATAAAATTAGATGGATCAATTGGCTGTATGGTAAATGGAGCAGGATTAGCAATGGCAACCATGGATATAATTAAATTGTTTGGGCAAGAGCCAGCAAATTTTTTAGATGTGGGTGGTGGAGCCTCAAAAGAAAAAGTTTCTGCAGCCTTTAAAATTATACTTTCAGATCCAAATGTTAAAGGAATATTAATAAATATTTTTGGAGGCATTATGAGATGCGATATTCTTGCTCAAGGAGTTGTTGAAGCAGCAAAAGAAATTAATATCAATGTACCACTTGTAGTTAGATTAGCTGGAACAAACTATAAAGAAGGTAAACTAATTTTAGATAACTCAGGGTTAAAAATAATTTCTGCATCAGATTTGTCAGATGCGGCTAGCAAAATTGTAAAAGCAATAAAATAATGTCTATTTTAGTAAATAAAGAAACTAAAGTAATTTGCCAAGGATTTACAGGATCCCATGGCACATTTCACTCTGAACAAGCTATTAAGTATGGAACTAATCTTGTAGGTGGTGTAACTCCCAAAAAAGGAGGCCAAGAACATTTGGGTAGACCAGTCTTTAATACTGTTAAAGAAGCTAAAGATAAAACTGGCGCGAATGCTTCAATGATTTATGTCCCAGCAAAGTTTGCTGCTGCTGCAATAATTGAGGCATTAGATGCATCTATAGAATTGATTGTTTGTATCACTGAGGGGATACCAATATTAGACATGTTAAAAGTTAAACAAAAATTATCAAAATCTAAATCAAGATTAATTGGTCCTAACTGCCCAGGTATTATTACACCTGATGAATGTAAAATTGGAATAATGCCAGGAAATATTCATAAAAAAGGAACAGTTGGAATAGTCTCAAGATCAGGTACATTAACTTACGAAGCAGTTGCTCAAACTACTGAAAATGGACTGGGCCAATCGACTTGTATAGGTATTGGAGGCGATCCAATTAATGGAACAAATTTTATTGATTGTCTTGATCTTTTTTTAAAAGACGATGATACAAAATCTATACTAATGATTGGGGAAATCGGTGGTTCTGCAGAGGAAGAAGCTGCAGAATTTATAAAAAGTCATTCTATCAAAAAGCCTATGGTTGGATTTATTGCAGGAGTTACAGCACCACCCGGTAGAAGAATGGGGCATGCTGGAGCAATAATTTCTGGAGGCAAAGGTAGCGCAAAAGACAAAATAGAAACTATGGAAAAAGCAGGCATTACTATAGCTAATTCTCCTGCCGAGTTGGGCAAAACACTTGTAGATAAATTGTCTCTTTAAATAAAGGAACTTTGTATTATAAATAGTAAATATAAATGAGTTCCTCAAATAACTTAGAAAATAAAAATGCAACTTTTTTAAATAAATCCAACAGCGGATTTATTGAGGAAATGTATGTAAAATTTATAGAGGGAGATCCAAATTTACCTGAAAGTTGGAGGAGCTATTTTGAAAGTCTTGATGAAGATCTAGAAGTCATTTCCAAAGAAATTCAAGGACCAAATTGGAGTCCTAAAAAAATAAAAATTAATAGAAATAATTTAAACTATAAAAATAATGTCCCTACAGAAAATGTTAATGCAGATAAAAAAGTTTCAGATTCTATAAGAGCTATAACGCTAATAAGAGCTTACAGAACAAGAGGTCATTTGATTGCAAATTTAGATCCTTTGGGTTTAATGAAAAGAGAGTACTTACATGATTTACATCCAAAAGATCATGGTTTTACCGTAGAGGATCTTGATAGGAAAATTTTCTTAGATAACTATATGGATATAGGACATGCAACAATTAAAGAAATAACAAATAATTTAAAAAAAATCTATTGCTCAACAATTGGTGCAGAATTTATGCATATTACAGATCCAGCTGAAAAAGTCTGGTTCAGAGAAAGGATGGAAAAAAAAGAAAATCAATTAAATTTTACTAGAAATGGAAAAATAGCAATTATGAATAAAATAATCCAAGCAGAAGGATTTGAAAAATTTTTGGCAAAAAAATATGTTGGAACTAAAAGATTTGGTCTAGATGGTGGCGAGTCCTTAATACCATCTTTAGAACAAATAATTAAACGAGGAGGTCAATTAGGTGCAAAAGAAATTAAAATTGGAATGCCTCATAGAGGAAGATTAAATGTTTTAGCAAATGTTTTACAAAAGTCTTATAAAAGAATTTTTAATGAATTTGCAGGTGAATTTTCAGCTACACATGATGACTCTACAGGTGATGTAAAATATCATTTAGGAGCATCTTCAGATAGAGAATTCGATGGAAATTCTGTTCACGTGAGTTTGACCGATAACCCATCACATTTAGAGGCAGTCAATCCCATAGTTCTCGGCCAAACTAGAGCAAAACAATTTTTTCATAAGGACGAAGAAAGAAAAAAAGTAATACCAGTTCTAATTCATGGAGATGCTGCGTTTGCTGGACAAGGTGTAGTAGCAGAATGTTTTGCTATGTCAGGTCTTAAAGGACATAATACTGGAGGAACCATTCACATAATCGTAAACAACCAAATTGGATTTACAACCAGCCCAAGGTTTGCAAGATCAAGTCCATATCCTTCTGATTTAGGAAAAGTTGTGGAGTCACCGATTTTACACTGCAATGGAGACGATCCAGAGTCTGTTGTTCATTGTGCAAAAATCGCAATAGAATTTAGGCAAAAATTTAATAAAGATGTTGTTATAGATATGATTTGTTATAGACGGTTTGGCCATAATGAAGGGGACGAACCTTCATTCACTCAGCCATTAATGTATAAAAAAATTAGGGCTCACCCAACTACACTAAATATTTATGGTAAAAAACTGGTTCAGGAGGGAACTTTATCTGAAAGTGAGTTTAATAAAATGAATACAGATTTTAAACAACTTTTGGAAAATCAGTTTAAAACTGCAAAAGATTATAAACCAAAATTAAATTGGTTTGAAGGAACATGGTCAAGATATCAACCAACTAAAGGTAAAGATAAAAAAGGAGTNACGGGAGTAAACAATGACAAAATTAAGAAAATATCAGAAAAAATAAACTCAATACCTTCAAAAATATTTGCTCATAAAACAATCGAAAGAGTTTTTTCTCAAAGAGCAAAAACAGTAGCTGAAGGAAAAAATATTGATTGGTCTACAGCAGAAAGCCTGGCTTTTGGTACTTTGTTAGAAGAAGGTTTTCCAGTAAGGTTAGTCGGACAGGACTCAGGCAGAGGTACATTTAGTCAAAGACATTCAGTAATTAGGAACCAAAATGATAATTCAAGATATATCCCGTTAAATAATATTTCAAATAATCAAAAAAAATACGAAATAGTCGACAGTCTGTTGTCTGAATTGGCAGTTCTAGGTTTTGAATATGGTTATAGTTTGGTTGAACCAGAAACACTAACTATATGGGAAGCACAATTTGGAGATTTTGCAAATGGAGCACAAGTAGTTATAGATCAATTTATAGCATCAGGAGAGAGAAAGTGGTCAAGGGCCTCAGGACTCGTAATGCTTTTGCCCCATGGATATGAAGGACAAGGCCCAGAACATTCATCTGCAAGATTGGAGCGTTTTTTACAATTATGTGCCCAAGAAAATATTCAGGTAATGAATTGTACAACACCCGCTAACTATTTTCACGCTTTAAGAAGACAAATTCACAGGGAATTTAGAAAACCATTAGTTATTATGACACCTAAGTCTTTGCTGAGACATAAATATTGTGTGTCAAATTTAGATGATTTTAATAAATCTAATTCTTTTCATAGAGTATTAGAAGACCATGCTTTAATCAAAAATTCTAAATTTGTAAAAATTAAAAAAGCTAAAAAAGTCAGAAAAGTTATAATTTGCTCAGGTAAAATTTATTTTGATCTACTCGAAGCAAGAGAAAAAAATAAGGTTGATGATGTAATTTTTGTTAGAATTGAAGAATTATANCCATTCCCAGTAAAATCTTTAACTAAAGCCATTAAACCATATGTCTCAAATTCTCAGTTTTTTTGGTGCCAGGAGGAGCCTAAAAATATGGGCGCATGGTCATCTGTAAGAGATTATATTCAATGGACTTTGGATAATTTAGGAGTTAAAAAGAAATTAGATTATATTGGCAGAAAAGCTGCGGCATCGCCTGCTACTGGATATGCTAATAGACATGCTAAACAACAAAAAGAAATTTTAGATAAAGTATTTAAATAGATGTCAGAAAAAATAGTTGTTCCTGTCCTTGGAGAGAGCATAACCGAAGCTACAGTTGCAAAATGGCTTAAAAGCAAAGGCGATAGCGTTGAAGTAGATGAACCCATTGTTGAGCTAGAAACTGACAAAGTAAATTTAGAAGTACCCTCACCATCTGGAGGGATCTTAGGAGAAATAAATTTTGAAGCAGGATCTACNGTTGAAGTTGGAGCAACNTTAGGGTCTATCANGGGAGGTCAATCAGCNTCTAAAAACGATAAAATTGAAAAAATAAAAGCTACGACCAAACCACCAGAAAATATTAATGACAACATAATTAAANTGGATGAAGAAAGAGACACCAAACTCTTTGACAATAATAACGAAGAAGAAAATTTAAANATTCAACCTAAACAAGGGACAAATCAAGAACCTGAAGAAGAGGCACTTGTTTTAACTGAAGAAGTAAAAAGTGATGAAAAAGTTAAATCAGGGAAAGAAAAAGTTATGTCACCTGCAGTTAGAAAAATAGTAAATGAGAATAANATAAATATANAAGAAATTAAGGGATCAGGTAAAGACGGGATGATTCTTAAAGGAGACTTACTAAGTTTAATGGGTGTTAAACCTGCTCCATCAGAAAGAAAATTAAAATTTGGAGAGGAAGAAAAAATTAAAATGTCTAGGNTAAGAATGACAATTGCAAAAAGATTAAAACAANCCCAAGAAAATNCAGCGATGCTTACTACTTTTAANGAAGTAGANATGACAAATATNATGAACATGCGAAAAGAAAATCAGGTGGATTTTCAGCAAAAATTCAAAATTAAACTGGGGATNATGTCGTTTTTTGTTAAAGCTTGCGTAGTTGGGCTTAAGTTATATCCAGCAATCAATGCAGAAGTAGAAAGCGAGAACATAATTTACAAAAATTATTACAATATCAGCTTTGCGGTTGGAACAGATAAAGGATTGGTGGTGCCAGTTTTAAAGAATGCAGATGAAATGTCATTTGCAGACATAGAGATGAATATAAAAACTCTATCTGATAAGGCTAGAGATGGAAAAATTACAATTGAAGACCTACAAGGTGGAACATTCACAATTAGTAACGGGGGCGTATATGGTTCTATGTTATCTACTCCAATTTTAAATTTACCACAATCAGGTGTTTTGGGCATGCATAATATTGTTAGTAGACCATATGTAATTAATAATGAAATTAAAATTAGACCAATTATGTATTTAGCATTATCTTATGATCATCGTATAATTGACGGAAAAGAGGCAGTTTCATTTTTAAAAACTGTTAAAGAAAATTTGGAGGAACCAAGAAGATTATTTTTAAATTTATAAAGCTATGTCTGAAAAATTTGATGCAATTGTTATAGGTGGTGGCCCAGGTGGATATGTTTGCGCAATAAGGCTTGCTCAATTAGGAAAAAAAACTGCATGTGTAGAATANAGNGGCACTTTAGGTGGAACATGTTTAAATATTGGATGCATNCCTTCAAAAAATTTATTGAACCTTTCTGAAAATTTTCAAAAAGCAAAAAATTTTTCAAAAGTAGGAATCGAGATAAGTGATATTAAATTAAATCTTGATAAAATGATGAAAAATAAAGATAAAGCGGTAACTGTATTAACTAAAGGAGTAGANTTTTTATTTAAAAAAAATAAGGTTTCTTATTTCAAAGGTTTTGGAAGCTTTGTTTCGGACAAAAAAATAAAAATNAAAGGTTCTGACGGCAAAGAGTCAGAAATTGAAGGGGAAAATATAATTATAGCTACAGGCTCAGAGCCCTCTAAAATGCCAAATATTAACTTTGATGAGGAAAGAATTGTATCTTCAACAGGCGCNCTTTCNTTAAAAAAAGTTCCTAAAAAAATGATTGTAATCGGTGGTGGATACATTGGACTAGAAATGGGTTCTGTTTGGTCAAGATTAGGTTCTGATGTTCATGTAATTGAATTTTTAGATCACATAACACCTGGAATGGATAAAGAAATTTCAAATGAATTTATGAAAATTTTAAAAAAACAAAANATAAAATTTCATATGAGNACNAAAGTAGAGAAAATTACAAAAAAAGNAGAAAATGTAGANATAGAGACTTCNAATANCAAGGGNGAAAANAGNTCTCATGATTGTGATGTNGCTTTAATTTCAATAGGTAGAAANGCATTNACAGANAANCTAAATTTAGAGAAAATAAANTTAAAAACTGACGAAAAAGGTAGAGTTAAAGTAGATAAAAATTTTAAGACAGACAAAAAAAATATTTTTGCTATAGGCGATGTAATTCAAGGACCGATGTTAGCGCATAAGGCTGAAGAAGAAGGTATTGCAGTGGCAGAAATTATTGCAGGCCAATCTGGACATGTAAATTATGATTTAATTCCTGGAGTTATTTATACTTCTCCAGAAGTAGCAACTATCGGAAAAACAGAGGAACAATTAAAAAAACNAAATATAAGTTATAAAATAGGAAAGTTTCCATTCATGGCAAACTCTAGAGCNAAGGCAATTGATGAGCCCGAAGGTTTTGTAAAAATTTTAGCTGATAACTCAACTGACAAAGTGTTAGGGGTACATATTATAGGTCCNCATGCTGGTGAAATGATTGCAGAAATGGCAGTTGCGATGGAATTTGGTGCAAGTTCTGAGGACATTGCAAGGACTTGTCATGCGCATCCTACATTTTCTGAGGCAATTAAAGAAGCTGCATTATCAGTAGATAAAAGACAGATTCATTCGTAATATATATCTTATATTACAAATGAAGTTTCCAGTTCTTATCCCAAATATATTTGATCATCCATTTACATACACTTCTGACATAAATCTGAAGGTAGGTGACTATGTTGAAGTCCCTTTTGGTAAAAAAAAAGTTAATGGCATTGTCTGGAACGAGTTTGAACAAGATCAATCAAAAAGATTTAAATTAAAAAAAATATTGAGGAAATTAGATGTTAACCCATTAAAAAAAACAACAATAGACTTCTTAAATTGGTTTTCAAAATATAACATTGTTCCAAAAGGAATGGCTTTGAAACTTCATTTACTAAGCAATCAAGCTATTGAAAATAAAACAAGTGATAATTTCACTGAGTACAACTCAATAATAAAAAAATCTATTTATAAATTAAATGACGAACAACGTAAGTGTTTTACCAATCTATCTAAAAAAAATAATAAATTTTGTGTTAACGTGCTTCAAGGCACAACAGGTTCAGGAAAAACATTAGTTTATTTCAATCTTATTAAAAATAAGATTAAACAAAATAAACAAGCACTTATACTACTACCTGAAATAGGTTTAACAGGAGAATTCGAAAAAAAATTTTTAGATTTTTTTGGTTTTAAACCAGCTATATGGCACTCTAGTGTGACACCAAAAAATAAAAAAATCATATGGAATGGTTTAAGCAATGGAAATATTAAAGCTATAATTGGTGCAAGATCATCTCTTTTTTTGCCTTTNAAAAATTTAGGGATANTTATTGTTGATGAGGAACACGACCAATCTTTTAAACAAGATGAGGGAGTGGCTTATAATGCAAGAGACATGGCTATATCAAGAGCCTCCTATGAAAACATTCCAGTAAACTTAATTTCTGCCGTTCCTTCAATTGAAACATACAACAACATAACAAAAGGAAAGTATTTCTCTCATCGAATTCTAAAAAGATATAAAAATGCAAGGCTACCTGAATATGAGTTAATTGATTTAACAAAAGAAAAAAGAATTAAAAATAGTTTATTTTCTGAAAAAATTATTGGCAAAGTTAAAAATCATTTAAAACAAAATGACCAAGTATTATTCTTTGTTAATCGAAGAGGATACTCTCCTTTTGTTATTTGTAAAAAATGTTTAAAAAATTTCACTTGTCCAAAGTGTTCTATTAATCTCGTTTATCATAAAAAAATAAACAAGATTTTATGTCACTATTGTGGGTATAAAAAAAACTTAGAAACAATTTGTAAATTTGATAATGAAAAATGTGAATTTATTTATAGTGGTTTGGGTGTTGAAAAAATATTAGAGGAAGTAAAAAAAAATTTTCCTGGAAAAAAAACTGTAATTTTTTCAAGTGATACAATTAATAAAAAAAATTCACAAATTGAAATACAAAGAATTATTGATAATGAAACTAAAATTTTAATAGGAACCCAATTAATATCAAAAGGATTTCATTTTCCAAATTTAAATTGCATAGTAATACTTGATTTAGATTTAGCCTCACGAGGTTTCGACATAAGAAGTGTGGAAAAAACTGTACAACTATATCATCAATTGTCAGGNCGTGCCGGGAGAGAAGGCAAGCCATCAAAAGTATATTTTCAAACAATTAATAAAAAAAATAATGTGATATCTCAAATTATTAATCCAGACCCATATATATTTTTAGAAAATGAACTTGAGTTGAGGAAAAAATTTAAATTACCACCCTTTGAGAGATTTGTTTCAATTATAATAAGTTGTAAAGATGCCTCTATGTCAGAAAANATTGCATATGACCTTGTTATATCACTTAAAAAAAAAACAGATGGGAATATATTAGGTCCTGTAAATGCACCAATTTATAAAATTAGAGGCAAATATAGAAACAGAATACTTATTAGATCGAGTAAAAATATAAATATTCAAAGACAGATACTAAATACTATTAAAAATTTTAAACTACCGCCTCAAATAAAACTTTCAGTTGATGTTGATCCAATAAACTTCAATTAACATAGAAAAAAAATGTATTTTTTTTAACCTCTAGCTTGATCGTATCTAGGCTATATGCTAATTAATTCAAAAATTTAACGATCTAATTATATTAACTTGAAAAAACTCACTTAAAATGTCCTTTAACAGTTACTCAAAAGCTTTGTATGAATTATCCATTGAGTCTAATGTTACGGATGAAATCGAACACCAATCAAAATCTATTTTAAAAGCTTTGGAAACAATAAAAGAATTTAATGCTTTTATCAAAAACCCTCTTTTTAAACAAAATGATCATGTTGAAATGCTAAATGATCTTTCAAAGAAATTTAACTTTAACCCAATACTAAATAAATTCTTAAATTTTTTGGTGAGCAAGCGCAGACTCTTTTATTTAGATAAAATTTTAAAGGATTTTGTTTCATATTGTTCATTTAAACGAGGTGAAGTGGATGCAAAATTAATATCTGCCAAAGAACTTAAAGATGATGAGGTAGAAAAAATCAAAAAAGATCTGTTCGCTAAGTTTGGATCAAAAATTAATTTAGATTATAAAGTAGACAAAGATCTTATTTCAGGATTAATAATTCAAGTTGGAAGTATTATGATTGATAATTCTATGAAAAATAAACTTAAACAAATTAAGTCAAAGATGATTGAGGTATAAATGGATATAAATCCTTCAGAAGTAACAAAAATATTAAAAGAACAAATCAAAAAATTTGGAGACAAGTCTGAGGTTACTGAAATTGGACAAGTTTTATCTGTTGGTGACGGCATAGCCAGAATATATGGTCTGGATAATGTTCAAGCTGGAGAGATGGTTGAATTCTCTGATGGTTCAAAGGGAATGGCTTTAAACCTTGAAAGTGATAACGTTGGCGTAGTTATTTTTGGTGATGACAGAGCTATTAAAGAAGGAGATACAGTAAAAAGAACTGGATCAATTGTTGATGTTCCAGTCGGCAAACAATTATTAGGAAGAGTAGTTGATGGGTTAGGAAACCCAATAGATGGTAAAGCTAATCTCGAAAAAAATCTAGAAAGAAGAAGAGTGGAAGTAAAAGCACCAGGTATTATACCGAGACAATCGGTAGGTGAACCAATGCAAACTGGTTTAAAATCGATAGATAGTTTAATTCCAATTGGTAGAGGCCAAAGAGAATTAATCATAGGAGATAGACAAACTGGAAAAACTGCAGTCGCAATCGATACAATTATTAATCAAAAAAAAATTAATGAATCAGAAGATGAAAGCAAAAAACTTTATTGTATTTATGTTGCTATAGGCCAAAAAAGATCTACGGTTGCACAAATTGTAAAGACATTAGAGGATGCAGGAGCTATGGATTATACGACTATAGTTTCGGCAACAGCTTCAGATTCTGCTCCTTTACAATTCTTAGCACCTTATACTGGTTGTGCTATGGGAGAATATTTTAGAGATAATGGAATGCATGCACTCATTATTTACGATGACTTATCAAAACAAGCAGTAGCCTACCGTCAGATGTCTCTATTACTTAGAAGACCTCCAGGTAGAGAAGCTTATCCAGGTGATGTCTTTTATTTACACAGCAGACTTCTAGAGAGAGCAGCGAAATTAAGTGACGCCAATGGTGGAGGCTCATTAACAGCATTACCTGTTATAGAGACACAAGCGGGGGATGTTTCTGCATATATTCCAACTAATGTAATTTCTATTACAGACGGGCAAATTTTTTTAGAAACAGAATTGTTTAATCAAGGTATTAGACCAGCGGTTAATGTTGGGTTGTCTGTTTCGCGAGTTGGATCAGCCGCTCAAACTAAAGCGATGAAAAAAGTTGCAGGTTCAATTAAATTAGAGTTGGCTCAATATAGAGAAATGGCAGCATTTGCTCAATTTGGTTCTGATTTAGATGCCTCAACTCAAAAATTATTAAATAGAGGATCAAAATTAACAGAATTATTAAAGCAAAAACAATATTCACCAATGACTGTTGCAGAGCAAGTTTTAACTATATTTGCAGGTGTTAGAGGATACCTTGATGATATAGACTTAAAAAATATCGAAGATTTCGAAAACCAACTTTTGGAAAAATGCAAATCTGAAAAACCTGAGATTATTGAAAGTATTTCCAGCTCTGGAAAGCTTGATGAAGATATAGAAAAAAATTTAGCATCTCTGATAAATGATTTAAAAGAAAAGTTTAAAAATGCCTAGTTTAGATGATTTAAGAAAAAGAATTACGAGTGTTAAATCGACCCAAAAAATCACTAAAGCGATGAAAATGGTTGCCGCTGCTAAATTACGAAAAGCTCAAGAAAACGCTGAAAAAGGCAGACCTTATTCTGAAAAAATGAATAATATTATATTAAATCTTTCAGCTGGTGTCAGTGATCCTCAGTCAGCACCAAAATTATTAGTTGGTACAGGAAAAGAGGATGTTCATTTATGTGTCGTTTTAACTTCTGATAGAGGATTATGTGGTGGATTTAACAGCAATATAATAAAAAAAGCAAAAAACTATTTTGAAAAAATTCAAAAAGAAGGAAAATCTCTTAAAATCATAACTGTTGGCTCAAAAGGATATGATCAACTAAAAAGACAGTATGGTAAAAGTATAATTGAAAATATTTCATTTAAAGAGTCAAAAAATATTAATTATTTTGATGCAGCTAAGGTTGGCAATTTAATAATTGAAAAATTTCAAAATGAAGAATTTGACTTTTGTACAATATTTTTCAATAAATTTAAAAATGTTATATCTCAAATACCCCAAGCACAACAAATAATACCTCTTGAAAATGAAAATAAAGATAAAGATGAAAAACTTGAATCTAATTACGAGTTTGAACCTGATGAAGACGAAATTCTAAGTAACTTACTACCTAAAAATATTTCAACTCAAATATTTAAAGCTATGTTGGAAAATTCAGCAAGTGAACAAGGGTCAAGGATGACAGCAATGGACAATGCGACAAGAAACGCTGGAGATTTAGTTGATAAACTAACTATTCAGTATAATAGAAGTCGTCAAGCTGCTATTACAAAGGAGTTAATTGAAATAATATCGGGAGCGGAAAGTTTATAATATGAGCAAAAAAGGAATAATTACTCAGGTTATAGGAGCTGTAGTAGACGTAAAATTTGATGGTGCATTACCAGAAATACTCACAGCCTTGCAATGTGATAATGGTGGAAATAAATTAATCTTAGAGGTAGCACAACACTTAGGAGAGTCTAGTGTAAGAACTATTGCGATGGATAGCACAGAAGGACTAAAACGTGGAGACGAAGCTCTAGATACGGGCGCTCCGATCCAAGTTCCTGTAGGCCCTGAAACTCTCGGCAGAATTATCAATGTTATTGGTGAGCCCATTGATGAAAAAGGTGATGTAAAAACTAAAGAAAGTTGGCCAATTCATAGACAAGCTCCAACTTTCAACGATCAATCAACTGAAACAGAAATTTTAGTAACTGGTATAAAAGTCATCGACCTATTAGCCCCTTATGCAAAAGGGGGGAAAATTGGTTTATTTGGAGGAGCTGGTGTTGGAAAAACTGTGATAATAATGGAGTTAATTAATAATATAGCAAAAGCGCATGGAGGCTTTTCAGTTTTTGCTGGCGTTGGTGAAAGAACTAGAGAAGGTAATGATCTTTACCATGAGATGATAGAGTCTGGAGTAATTAAACCAGAGGGGAAAGGTTCAAAGGCTGCTTTGGTTTATGGACAGATGAATGAACCACCAGGCGCAAGAGCAAGGGTAGCTCTTACTGGTTTGACAGTAGCAGAATATTTTAGGGATCAAGAGGGTCAAGATGTATTATTTTTCGTAGATAATATTTTTAGATTTACTCAAGCAGGCTCAGAAGTATCAGCTTTACTTGGTAGAATTCCTTCTGCGGTTGGATACCAACCAACTTTAGCAACGGATATGGGAAATTTACAAGAGAGAATTACAACAACTAATAAAGGCTCGATAACTTCTGTTCAAGCAATTTATGTTCCCGCAGACGATTTAACAGATCCTGCGCCAGCTACATCATTTTCTCACTTAGATGCAACAACCGTATTATCAAGACAAATAGCAGAGCTTGGAATTTACCCAGCAGTAGATCCTTTAGACTCAACATCAAGAATACTTGATCCAAGAATTGTCGGAGAAGAACACTATAGAGTTGCAAGATCCGTTCAAAAAATTTTACAAACATATAAATCTTTACAAGACATAATAGCAATTCTAGGAATGGACGAGCTATCAGAAGAAGATAAATTGACAGTAGCAAGAGCAAGAAAAATTCAAAGATTTTTATCTCAACCGTTTTTCGTAGCGGAAGTCTTTACTGGTTCTCCAGGAAAACTTGTCGATTTAGACTCAACTATCAAAGGATTTGATGCAATTTGTAAAGGTGAATATGATCATTTACCTGAGGCAGCTTTTTATATGGTTGGTACAATCGAAGAGGCGGTTCAAAAAGCTGAAAAAATGGCTAAGGAAGCAGCAGCCTAAATGGACCAATTTAATTTGGAAATCATAAGTCCAGAAAAATCTTTTTTAACAAAAAGTGATACTGAGGAAGTAGTTATCCCGGCTATTGAAGGATATATGGGTATATTAAAAGATCATATTCCTTTAATTTCTTTCTTAAAACCAGGAATTATTGACGTAAGATCTAAAAATGAAACTTTAAATTATTATGTAGATGATGGAATTGTCGAATTTAAAGATAATACTTTGTCGATACTAACAAGTAATATTTTTGACTTAAAAGAAATGGATAAAAATAAAGTGGATAAAATTGTGAAGGATGCGGAGGAAGGTTTAAAAAAAGAAAATATTAAAGATCATGAACGATATATATTAGATCAGAAAATTGAGGTTTTAAATTCTATAAAGTCTAATTAAAAATAATTTTTTTAACTTCGCTTTTTAAATTTTTGTATACATCAGTTTTAAAGTCAACAACCCATTTAGTAATTTCATCTAAGTCAATCCATCTCCACTCCGAAAACTCTGGTTTTTTCGTTTTAATATTGATCTCTGTATCNTCACCTTTAAATCTCATACAAAACCATTTTTGCTTTTGTCCTTTGTATTTACCTCTCCANATTATCCCAAGAAGATTTTCAGGTAAAAAATACGTTTGATAACCTTCAATCTCTTTTATTAAATCTACATTTTTTACACCTGTCTCTTCCTCAAGTTCTCTAAGTGCTGCATCTAAAAATTTTTCATTTCCATCTACACCACCCTGAGGCATTTGCCAATAATNGTGAGGNTTATCTAATCTTTTGGCTACAAAAACCTTATTATCTTTGTTTAAAAGAATAATACCTACACCTATTCTTAAAGGTAAATTTTTAAACTTTTCCTGCATAAAATTATCCAGTGAATAATTTTCTAGCNAATTTTAGTTGGTTATCGTTTTCTGAAAGAATTCTAAAATCATCAGACTCTTCTTCCACAGTAATATCTGGTGTTACACCAACTTCTGAAATTGATTTTCCTGATGGTAAATAATACTTTGAAATAGTTAACCTAATTGCGCCTCGATTTTTTAAAGGTATAATAGACTGTACCGACCCTTTTCCATAACTTTTCTCACCAACTAATACTGCTCGTTTGTGATCTTTTAAAGCTCCTGCAACTATCTCAGAAGCTGAAGCAGAACCCTTATTAATTAAAACTATAAGAGCTTTACCATTAATTATATCTCCCTCTCTTGCAAACCATTTTTGATTCTCATTTTTTTTCCTTCCTTTGGTCGATACTATTTCACCGTCATCCAAAAAAAAATCTGATATCTTAATTGCTTGGCCTAGTAATCCACCTGGATTATTTCTCAAATCTAAAATATAGCCCTCTATCTTTTTATTTTTTTTAAATTCTTTAATTTTCTTTTTAATTTGATCGTCACTATTTTCATTAAATGATGTGAGACGGATATATCCAATTTTTTCATCAAGCACCTCAGATTTAACAGATGCAACCTGAATAATCTCTCTGGTTATATTAAAAACTAATGATTTTCTTAATCCAACTCTTCTAACAGTAATTTCTAAAGTTGATCCNACAGGNCCTCTCATTAATTCGACTGCTTCATTTAACGTTTTTCCTTGAACTTGTGTNTCATTTATTTTGACAATGTAGTCTCCAGCCTTAACACCTTCTCTTTCAGCAGGTGAATTATCGAGAGGTGATATAACTTTCACAACACCTGCTTCCATACCAACTTCTATGCCCAAACCCCCAAATTCACCTTTAGTTTCTGTTTGCATTTCTTCCAAATTTTTTGGAGACATATACGATGAATAAGGATCTAACGATTGTAAAACACCGTTAATTGCAGCATCCATAGTGTCTGATTGATCTACTTCTTCTACATATTCCTTATTTATTTTGTCTAAAACTTCTCCAAAAAGATCTATTTTGTCATAAACTGTTTCTTCTTGAGCTATAACTTTTCCATAATACAAAATAAAAAAAATGATAAAAGTAAATATTCTTTTATAATTCATTAAACAATTACCCTTTCTTTAGGAATTAATTCAGACCATATTTTTTCAAGCTCATAAAATTTTCTTTTTTCCGGGTTAAAAATGTGAACAATAATATCGATACCATCAACAAGCTTCCACTCTGCGCTGTCTCTTCCTTCAATCTTGCATTGACTAAATCCATTTTCTTTAAATTTATCTAAGACCTGTTCTGATAATGACTGGATATGTCTTGAAGAAGTTCCACTCGCTATAATCATATGATCCGCAATTGAGGACTTATCTTTTAAGTCAATTGAAACTATGTCCAGTGCTTTATTGTTATCTAATGTTTCAATTATTAATTTTTTAAGATTGGTTTTTTTAACCATTAATCANTAATAATATCAAAAATTTCTAATTTTAGAAGATGAAATGTTAACTTTTTTAAATTCAACATAAGTAAGACCTTTATTTTTGATTGATTTATATGCGATAGATTTTTTAGCCTTTGCCTTAAAACCATTTCTATCAAAAACTACGATTTTGGAAATTTTTGGTATTTTTTTCCAATTGTCCCATTTGTGAAAATTTAATAAATTATCTGCACCTAATATAAAATATATTTCTTTTTTTTTATTTTTACTTTTAAAATACTTTATTAAATTAATTGTCTTGTTTGAATTAATTTTTTTTTCTAAAAAAACAACTTTGATATAATTTTGTTTCTTTGTTAAACTTCTTGAAAGTTTTATTCTTTTGTTTAAACCAAAATAACTTTTTTTCTTAAATGGATTTTTTTTTGTAATAGCCCAAATTATCTTTTTTAAATTAAACTTTTTTTTTGCTATTTGAGAAATTTTTAAATGTCCTTTGTGAGGTGGATCGAATGTACCTCCAAGTATACCTATTTTTTCAATGTGCTTATTTTCTGATTTGACCATTTCCAGCTACGTGGTATTTAAA
>FUFK010037228.1_pt1 | contig 25073 bp, 17 predicted proteins | sample 1021851 | NCBI WGS metagenome assembly FUFK01 (sample SAMEA51879418, study PRJEB19060) | metagenome | reverse complement strand
GTCATTCGCCCCTCCATTGACTACAGTCCAATTCCAATTTCCTGAAACATATTGTTGAGGAATTCCCTCGTCGCCGTCATTAACCATTGCACCAGGTATAGAATTATCCTCAACCTCTAGCCATAGTCTTAGACTCATGAATGTTGAAACACTCGCACAACCGTCCGCATCAGCTCCAAACAGCGAATCTCCGACTACTTGAACGCTAAATTCAGTTATTGGGTCTGTTTGATTCATATTGTCGATATCAGTGCAATAATCTGGCATTAAGAAAAGAGCAAAATAAGCAACTCCTCCTATAATTAGAATTCCAGGAATTATGAACCTTGCCCACTTTAATGCGTTTAATCCGACAACTTCTCCTTCAGCCATTACAAGTTATTCACGGCCTTTACAGCACTTAAAGTTTCCTTAACGTCGTGTACTCTCAAAATATCAACGCCACCAGTAACTCCCATAATCGCTGCAGATAAACTTCCAGTTAGTCTATCACCTTCTTCGTTACCAGTCATCATGGCAATGAATGATTTTCTACTNGCNCCNAGTAANANNCCACCTGCCATTCCTTTGAATTCATTCAACCTTCCTAATAATTCCAAATTATGTTTCAAATTTTTACCAAAACCGATTCCAGGATCAACAATAATGTTAGAACGCTTAATTCCAGCCTTTCCAGCAGCACTTATTCGCTCTTCTAGCNATTCCTTAATGTCTTCTACTACGTCGCCATATTGTGGATTCTTTTGCATGTTTTCGGGAGTTCCTTGCATGTGCATCATTATGACAGGTACATTCATTTCTGAAACCACGGAAATCATATTATCATTTCGCAATCCGCCCACGTCATTTACGATGTGCGCACCGGCTTCAACAGCTTTTTTTGCAACTTCAGATTTTTGAGTATCTATAGAAATAGGAATATCGTAATTTTTTGCGATATATTTGATAGCAGGAATCACCCTATCTAGTTCCTCATCAATTGTCACTGGTTTGGATCCAGGTCTAGTAGATTCTCCACCTATATCTATAATTTCGACACCCTCTTTCACCATAGCCTCTACTCTCTTTTGGGTATCAGCTAAGTCAAAGTGTAAGCCACCGTCGTAGAAACTATCTGGTGTTACGTTTAGAATTCCCATTACATGGCATTTGCCATTTAGTACTAAATTTCCTAAAGTTAAACTCATTCACGTATTACAAATTGGGATTGACACATTGGACATCCAACTTGTATTGGTCTTTGTGTGGTTGTAATTGAGATTAATCCACCGCAAGATGGACATTGCAATTCTAGAGGTCCAGGAACTACGGTTTCTTCTTCGAACATATCATCGAATTCGTCTCCTCCGCCTCTCATCGAACTTAAGACTCTTGCACCTCCGAATAGAGCTAGAACTCCTAGGGCAGCACCTCCAATCAGAANATTAGTTGGAAGACCACTTTCTTCAACTTCTGCACCATACCCAGCTCCAGCAGTTACTATGACTACCGCCTGCCAAGTACTAACTCCTCCTCGAACATCAGTTACAGTCAAAATAGCTGTATATGTTCCAGGTTCGTTATAAGTTCGCTTGAAAGATTTCATATTCTTATCTCCTAGAAGATTAATTTCAGATCCTCTTGAATCTAAGATTCTCCAGCTATAAGTTAGAGTAGTATCGTCACCATCTGGATCGCTAGATTCAGCTGCAGAATACGTTACTTGATCACCGGTCTTAGCATAATCAACTCTGTCACTGAAAATACCTTGACCTTCAATGAAAATACCNGCTTTAGCCATAGCTACAGGCAAAATATTCTCGGGCATGAAAACCTTGACTTGTACTGGGTCTGACCAAGTACTTGCCAGGATATCATCATCTCCGTTATCGGAAATTTCACGAGCCATTAATTGAGCATAGAATATTTTCTCTTCAGTATTTTCAGGTAATGTGTAATTGTATCCCCTTCCAGTATTTTGACTGTCTATGATTTCATATAGTTCAGAATCGATTAATCTGAATACACGAATTATTCCGAATTTGTTTCTTAAAACTTCTTCACCACTATCTAGCTGTAACTCACCGCCGTTTGTTCCAGTAAAGAATGCGTTGCGATATAGTCTAACAGTTTGACCTTCTTTAACCCAATCTGAATAAACATTATCTCCAAAGCTGAAACGATATTCTAATTCAGATTTTTCATCAGGATCGAATGATTGAGAAACATCAAATGTGATAAATCCTCCATCAGGAATTTCTACAGGCGCTGATACATTTGTCAGAAGAATTGCAGTTGGTTGAGTATTAGCCTTAACTTCTACNGTAATGCTATACTCATCAGATTCTTTACTTCTTTCATCTCTNGCAGCAACTAAAATNTCTTTTTCNCCAGGACTAGAGAAGCTCATATCCCATGTATAATCAGCAACCCAAGAAGTCCAGCCATTTTCTGTGAAATATCTGTAAGTTAGATCTGCATCACCGTCACTATTATCAGGTTCTCCATCCGTTGTTTCAGTATCGTAAGATTCACCTGCATTTACTCTGACAGGTTCATCTATCCACAATAGATTTGTATCTACAGATGCAATGATAATTGGCTTATCATTTGGTATTTCTTCGATTTCAAGTATAGCATAATCTTCGTTATTATTTGTTCTTGTTTCATCGTTGTTTCTGTCATCAGCAGAAGCGTAAATTTCATGGTATCCAGGAGTGGTCGATACTCCATACCATATTCGCTGGAATGAGAAACTTCCCCCTGAAGGAATTGAACAATCAGGGTCTTCAATACAACTAAATTCGGTTATCTTTTTGTCAGTAGGTTTTCCATCATAAAGTCGAACAATCCAATTATTTGCAGGTTGGGTTCCAAGATTATGAACTACGACATCAATGTTAATGTCTTCATCTTCATCAGGCTTATCAGCACCTGAGTCCCATGAAAAAGTAATTTCATCACCGTTTATTACTAAATCTGGAGCGTCAGTTTGACCTTCAGTTGTAAAGACCCACATGTATGCTTCACTTCCGATAATCATTTCATTCTTGTCTTCTTCACCGGTAGGATCTAAATCAGCAACAACAATTCCTCCGTAGTGTCCAGCTTTTGCCGATAAAGCACTAGTTTTTGATTCAAAATCTTCGGTCTCAGCATCATAAATGAAAATTTCACCTCCAGAGGTTCCGTAAATTAGTTCAGGAAAGTTATCACTGTCGAAATCACTTATGGTTACACCCCAAATAGAGCTTGTATCTACAGTTCTTGAATACTTGACAGATCTACTACCTTCTCCTTCATAGACGGCAATTGTAGGTTTTGAATCTCCAAAGTCTCCAGTTCCAACAGCAATATCGTTTTCTCCATCACGATCAACATCTCCAATTGCTATTCCATAAGGCCTGTACCTNTCAGAGTCAATTGCAGTTCCATCAGTTATGTAAGTTCCACCACTTCTCTTGTATACGATTACTTCTCCAGTTACTCCATTATTGTTTCGACTGTCTCCTCCAGTTCCAACAACTAAGTAATCATTACTTCCGCCTAAGTCTCCGCTAGCAATTGCGCCGACAATTTCGCCTAAATCGTTGGAATTCCACTCAGAGCCATAAGATGAACCACTGTAACCATAAACTCTAACATTTCCATGCAATTCAGAAGTTCCTGCAGTAGGGTCAATAACTTCTAGATATCCAGTAGCTAATCCAATTTCGGGATATGTACTTCCGTCCAATTCAGCAATAGTAATGCCTAGTGCAGCATCAATGTTTGGACTTTGGTAAGCTTGTGTAAAAGAACTTCCAGTCCTTTCAAAGACGTAAAGATATCCTTCACCGCCTTCACCTTCGACTTGAGGCTCTCCCGGGTTTCCGGTGCTTACAGCAATATCGTTGTCCCCATCGTTATCCAAATCTCCAACTGCAATTCCCATTATATTTTTCTCTAGAACAGGACTTACCCATTCAGTATCGTACGTAACTCCATCATATGCATACACTCTACCCGAGGAGCTTCCAACGAGCATTTCCAGAATACCATCATCATCAATATCTCCAACAGCTACACCGTATGCACCTCCACCTTCTATTGAGTAAACGGAATTTTGGTTAGAATCAGAATCAGTAGACCAAACTTCATCGTGTTCAGTTTGTGAGGTAATTTCCCAAGCCATCACAACACCGGAATCACTACCGTGAATAATCCAAGGATCGTCGTTATTGTTTGCCACAGTTATTCCAGCACCTGTGTTCATTGGATATCCAGTGTTCCATTCTTGGTAAGTTGTCAAACTAGAGCCAGCTAGTCCCATAATTCGTATTTTACCATTACCATCTGCAACAATCAATTCTTCATTCGAATTTCCGAAAAGATTGCTATTGGCAAGTCCATAACCACTTTTGATACTGCTATCTTCTAAGAAATTGTCTTTATCACCGTCAATAAATACGGTCAATTTACCTTGCTGAGGAACAATTAGTTCGTCAATATCATCACCGTCTAAATCGGCAGTAATAAGACTGTAACATAAACTGTCCGATTCATCGTTACCGTCCATATCTATTTTCCACTGCATTTCTTCAGTTTCACCGTCGAAAACAGCTAACCATCCTTCTTTGGTTCCTACAGCAACTTCCATAGCGTCGTCTTCATCAAATTGCCCAAATGTAACTCCCCAAGCATCAGCAACACTTTTTCCTACCTTAGCACCAACATCCATGTACCATTCAGCTTCGTCAGGAGTGATGTCTCTTCCGACATATATTTCAGGAGAAATAGCATCGACGACCCACAAGAATCCTCTATCATCTCCCATAGCAATTTCAGTATTTTCATCTCCATCTAAGTCACCCATTGCAAGGCCATAAGGCCAACCAGCAGTCCACTGACCGTGCGACCAAGAAACTCCAGATGTCCAATTTGCTTCTGCAGTCAAATTAAAACCATCAATAATCTTTACTTTACCAATGTCTGAAACCCAATTATATCCTACAGCAATTTCCAAAGCATCATCATCATCAATATTAGCAATTTCCATTCCTTTTACTGAACCACCCATATCTATGGATTGAAGTTCATCAGACCATCCATTACTATCTGAATCCCAGTCTAGGATGTGGATAAATCCTTGAGCATTACCGAAGACTAATTCGTCTTCACCATCATTGTCAATATCAGCACTTTTTATCGAATTNAAGGAACCGAGTCCAGTACCTAGTCCAGCTCTCCACTTTTCACTGATNTAACCGATATCAGTTTCTCGGCGCTCTTCCTTTGCAGCCTCAACATTTACCAAAGGAATCATGCTGGTTAACAAAAAAAGCATTGCCAGAGCTAAAACTTTTACTGACTTCATACCCTCTCATTCCTGTAACTAACTATATCAAACTTTTTACCTAGTATATAGNTTATTCTAGTTTATTCGTTGGACAATTTATCTAGCATAGCAGTTTTAATTTCAGAAGTATTCATTCCAGCAGTATCAATCCCTAATCTTTCAGCCGAAGCTCTAACTNTTTCTTTCTCATCAATCTCCGGATTTTCAGATACAATTCCAGTTCCATATCCTCTAAATTCTCTGTAAGCTTTTCCTAATAAGCGTGCCCCTTCCATAACTTTAGTTGGACCAAGAAAAATCCAAAAGAGGAATACAATAACAAATAATTCGATTAAACCAGGACTATTCATGAACTTGTCAGTGCCTTTTCTAAGTACGCTTTCATTTCAGATTGATTTTCAGCCTCTATTCCAAAGTATTCTAAAAATGCAGAAGTAACAGTAAGTTCAAAGGATCTTCCTTTTCGTTCCCTTTGAATCATCCCTAATTCTTCTAATTCACTAACATGCTCATAGACTTTATCGCCTAATTTATACTTCAATTCTTTTTGCATCATCGGCTGTTCATGAGCGATTAGAGCTAATGTTCTCAGTAAATAAGATGGAATTTCCTGTGGCGCGAGTCTTCTACCAAATTCAATTGCTTCAGATTTTAATTGTAAAGCATATTTAGTTCCCAATTTTATTACTTCCAGAGCACCTTCTCTTGATTTATAAATTTCAACTAAAGCATCCAAGGCACCTAGTGCTTTATTCCTAGATAATCCTGTTGCCTCAGCAGTTTCAGTAGGATCTAGAGGTCTTCCAGCCGAAAATAGCGCAGCTTCAACAGCAATTAACTCTTTCATCCTGCATTCTCCAAATTTTTAACATAAATATTATGATTATCAAGATTTTTCTGTATGATATCAATTCTTCCTTCTCTTGCTAGGAATAAAGAGCCGACAAAGGTACGAACAACGCTTGCTTTTTCAGGTCTATCAAGTAAGTCTCCAATAGGAATAGGTTTTCCATTAAATTCATTAATTTTTTGCCATACTTTTTCTTTGTATTGCGTAGGATCATCAAGATGTAACTTATCGCTTAACCTATCTGCAACTTCAGATAATACAGACTCACGAGCTTCTTTCAACTGTCTTCTTCTTTCTAGTCTGGCTTTTCTTTCGTTTTCGACATTGCGAGCATCTTCAAGTGCTCCAACTAATTCCATCAAAGTTACACGCCTCTCGCCTCTAAACAAAACGCTTTCTTCGATAGGTGGNTCAATACTGTCCTCTAANTGTTCAGCGTAAGTAGGTTCCCATCCAAAATCAAAATCTACCCAATCAGGTTGAGGTTCCGGAATTGGTTCAGTAGCATCAATAGCACCATTTGCTCTCATTTTGAGAACATCCCAAGCCCAGCCAAGTACAGAACCAGCTAAGGGTAAATCTAAATCATCGTCTTTTAGAGCATATTTTTGGTACTCCATAATTAGATGTTTCATGTCTAATGACCATGGGTCTAGACCATGTTCCTTAACAAGCATGAAAAGTAGTGTAACACTCCTAGTAAATGGGTCTTCAATTGTAGAAACTTCGGCAGCTGAACTTGCCCCGTTAGCAATTTCGATGTATTGATCAACACGGTCTACATCAATGCCAACCATCGCTTTGTGAAACAACAAGTGATTAACAACTTGGCTCATGCTTTAGCCTCCGTTTCAGTTGGTAAAGATGAGATAAAAGTATCAACATCACGGATTTGGTGTAACCTTGAGACTCCATCATCTCCCATGAAAACTCCAATAACGTTCTCAGCCTCACGAAGTGCTGCGTGATGTAAACTTACAACTAAGAATTGAGCAAAACTAGATTGCATTGCGATTGCTCTTCCTATGTGTTCGGTATTCACTCCATCCAAGTTTTGATCAGGTTCATCGAGTAAGTAGAATGGACTTGGATCGTATCCTTGAATTGCGAAAATAAAGGCCATAGAAACTAATGACTTCTCGCCGCCAGATAATGCTTCCACAGGATACAATTTTTTCTTAGGCATGCGGGCCTTGATTGTAACTCCACCTTCGAATGGAGAATCTTTGTTTTCAAGAACAAGTTTAGCTTCTCCACCTCCAGTGATTTCTTTAAATGAAGTTTTGAAACTATCAGCTATGTGTTTGTACACACCCATGAATTTGTTTTCTTTTTTATCAGAAATTTTAGTTTCTAAAGATTCTAATCTTCTAACTTCCTCTCTTAATTGCTTTCTATGCTTCTTTATTTCACCAAATCGTTCAGATTCTAGCCTATAATGATCTAAAGATAGCATGTTAACACTACCGAGACGATTACGCTTTCTCTCGAGAATTTCTTTATTGTTTTCTAATCTTTCTCTACTCAGTACAGTTTCTGGTGTTTTAACATCTTCAGGGATTCTATCTTTTGCTTCTAGTAATCTAGGTTCACGCGTAGCTATTTCAACTTTCAAATCGTTCATAGCATGTTTTCTACTTCTCTTCAATTCTTGGTTTGTAGAATGTTGACTTTTCAATTCGGTTAAAATATCATGTAATTTATCTCTAGAATCTCTCAATCCTTTCAATTGCTTGAATTTAGTTTGTTCTTCTTTTCGTAGCTTCCTAAGTTCTTTGTCTAGTTTAGCAGAGTTTTGAGTCTCTTGTTTAAGGGTCTTTTGCAAGTCTTTTTGTTCTTTTTCATTTAAGTCTAAGTCGCCTTTCAATCTTCCTACATCAGACTTAGTTGCTTCTGTTTTCGCAGATAAAGCAGCAAATTTACTTTGCTTTCCTGATAATTCTTCCCTGAATTCATCTAATTCACTCTGTAATTTCGCAATATTTTTAGAAGATTTTCCACCTGCTATGGCTTGAAGATCTTTGGTTGAATTAGATATTTCTCCGGTAATAGATTGGATTTCGTCCTCTAATGTCTCAAGAGATTCTTTCCTTTCAATAATTTCTCCTTGAAGGGCTTCTACCATTCCCTCACGAGACTTAAGGGCCTCCTCAGCTTCCTGAACTCTTTTCTTAACTTCTTCAGCCCTTCCATCGTAGTCAGTAACGCGTGTCTGGAATGCAGCTTTTTCACTTTCAAGTTCCTGTCTAGCTGTAGCCAGCTTGCCGGCACTATCAATTAATTCGCCGAGAGCAGAGGATTTTTGCAATTTCTCAGCATCTAAATTACCAATTTCAGCACTTAGCTTGTCAATTTCAGTTCTATCAGCAGTTCCAAAGCTTATACCAGTACGTGGAGCAGCTCCTCCCACTAATGCACCGCCACTTTCAAGCAATTCACCTTGTAAAGTAACCATTCTTCCTTTGCCAAGATGCTTTCTGGCGTTATTTAGTGAGTCGATAATTACAGTGTCACCAAATACATTTCCAAATGCATCTTTGTATCTAGAATCAAATTTGACTAAATCTTGAGCAAACCCAATTGCTCCTGGTTTCTTTGAAATTAAAATTGCTGCAGCACTTGGTTTGTATGAGTGTATCTTATTCAAAGGTAAGAAACGAACTCTACCAATGTTGTTTCGTTTTAAAAATTCGATTGCCTCTGCGGCAGATCTATCGTTTTCAGTAACTATAGATTGTAGCCTAGCACCAGCAGCTACTTCCAAAGCAGTAGCGTATTCCTTGTCTACTCTTCCTAATTCAGCGACAGTTCCAATTATTCCCGATAATTTTCCTTCATCTCTACATTGCAAAATGGCTTTGACACCTTTAGCATAACCTCCGAATTCTTCTCTTGCCCTCTGTGCAGCTTCTTTCGAAGCTAACTTCATCGATAAGTTACGTAATTTACTTTCTAAGCCAGACAAATCTTTTTGATATTTTTCAATAGCTTGTAACACTTCTTTATGTTTCTTTTTAATTTTTTCTAAGTTTTCATTTGCAGATTTATTTCCTATTTCCATATCCTTCAATTGGAAATCGGCTTCCTTTGCATCAGTTATGATTGAATCTAGCCATTGTTTTGAGCGGATAACTTGCTCTTTTGCATTAGTTAATTGATTCTCTAATTGTTCCTTTTCACCTTCGAGACGATGCTTTTGCATCTCTAGTTCTCCTGCTTTTTTACGAAGAACTTCGAGTTCATCTCTTTGCTTTTTCACAACTTCTGAATTATTTGCAGCGGCACCTTCTAACTCTGATAGACGGCTTACTTTGGCAGTTACTTTACTATCTAACTTTTTGATATCTTTGTTTAGAGATTCTAGTTCTTTTGTTAGGGTCTTCAGTTCATTTGAAGCTTCTTTGTGCTCACTCTGAATAGTTTTCCTTTCAATTTCTAGATCTCTTAACTCTTTTTGGGCACTTTCTGCGTTCCTTCCAGCCAGTGCATGAGCAACTCTAACCTTATCTAATTCTTCTTGTAATTCACGTGCTTTATTTCCACCAGATATTCCAATTTCATTTTCGATTTCTTTAAATTTAATCTGGTTTGCTTCAATATCTTGTTTTCTCTTATTTTGCTCTTTGTCGATTTTTTCTAGCTCTTTAGCGTATTTTTCAACAATTTCTCTTCTTGAATCTATTTCAGCTTCCAAATCAAATATGGTTCTAAATTTTAATGCAATATCATTTTCATCAATTTCCTTAATGATTGCTTCAAGTTTTTCAGCATCCTCTTTCTCTCTTTCAAGTTGTTTTAGCGTTCTTTTTGATTCCTTTGCTCTTTCGTTTAGAAGTACTAAATCAGCTTCAACAGATTTCCTAGCACTGCGTGTTCTCTTCAATCTGTTATCATACGCAGTAATTCCTGCAACATCTTCAATTTTCCTCCTTCTTTCAATACCAGACATCAGAGATGTTTGGATTACATCACCTTGTTGAATTATGTTGTATCCCGTTGCATAAAGTCCAGCTCTTGAGAATAAAGCTTCAAATTCTCTTGATGAGGATTTCTTCTTATCAATTTGATAGTAAGTGGTAGTATCTTTCCCTTTCAATTTTATTCCTTTAGTAAAAGTAACAAGATCTTTTTCAATTGCCAAAAAACGGTCAGCATTATCAAAAGTCATAGAGACTTTACATGATTTAGGACCACTTTTTTTCTTACTTCCTTCTTGGAATCCATGGATTAATTGCTTTAGTTTTCTAGCTCTTAGAAGTTTTGTAGATCGAGATCCAAGTATGAAAAGTATAGCGTCAGTAATGTTAGATTTACCAGAGCCGTTTGGTCCTGTAATACAAGTAAATCCAGGTCCGAGAGGGACGGTAACGTGGCCTTTGAAAGATTTAAAATTCTCGAACTTAAGTTCGAGAAGCCTCACTCAGAAGGCCTCCAGTTGGGATTGCCGTGGTTCAAGTCGCATTGATTCGCGACCTCCATCAACAGAAGGTTGGTGTTGGTTTTTGTACGCTTTCCAGAAATTTGAAATTAGGTTTGTACGATCGCCCCTATCTCCAGCTACTAGTCCTGAGAGGTAAGCGTTTCTATCATCTTTACTCCATTTAGTACTAGATAATCCAGCTCTAGTCAACATTCCATCCATAATCAATCTACCAACTAGTCCGTTTCCAGATTCGAATGGTCGTACTTGTTGGAATCTGTGGTGGAATAAGACGGCTCTCTCGAACGGATGTAGTGGTGAGGGGTCATGCCACCATTGTAACAATCCTTCAAGCTCATCCTCTACTAGAATAGCAGGTGGAGGCATAAATGCAGATCCGGGTAAATTAGCTGAGCTTTCCCTTATTACTCCGCCTTTACCAGTCCCCTCAAATAAATCTTGGTGTAATCTCAGTATACTTCTTTTACCTAATCGACTTACTCTGTCGCTAATTTCTCCATGAAGTCTTCTTAGAGATAGAACTTCAAGTACTTTTGATAATGGTAGGCCCGATGGCGCTCTGTCTTGGTCAAAAATAGATTCAATATTCTCAAGGGTTAAAGGATTTGATGACAAAGCCATATTTCCATAAATATTGGAAACACGGTTCTTGGCATGTTCTCTTACTTTTTCATCAGTTGTTTGAAGTCTATGGATAGCTCTGTTGAGAAATTTCATTCTCTCTAAGCCAAGTAATGATTCTTTGTCTAAGTATGGAGTTCGATATGTTTCAGATGACATGTGGGCCATTCTTTCAATGGCCGCCAATTCTAGTTCATTGGTGTGCATTTGTTTTAGTCGCTCTAGTTCAAACTCATCTGGCTCCTCTGAACCAAGGTATCTCTGTACCTTTTCGACGCGACCATCATACTTGAAAGATTTAACGAGATAGAAGTAATGCTGACCTCGTGTAGTCTTACGTGTTAAGTACACCATGAGTTTTTTCTCATTGGTTCCACCTTTTAAAGTTTTTCTATGGCCGTACTATGCTTATATTGAGAGAACTGAACCACCATTTTTTTACTGTTAAATAAAGGTGGGACACAAAATAAATATAATATTGAATTTAGTATTTTATAGACGATTATAATCCATAATTATGGTAACTGTATTGTTCATCTGTACTGGTAATGCAGCCAGGTCGCAAATGGCAGAAGGTTTGCTTAAAAATATGAATTCTAGCTTAAACGTTCTAAGTGCAGGTACTAAGCCCGAAGGTTTGAATCCAAAAGCAACAATTGCTATGGAAAAAATAGGAATTGACATATCAAATCAAGTTTCAAAAAATATTCAAAATTTGGAATGGCAGAAAGCAGACTTTGCCATAACTCTCTGCGGATCAGCAAATGAATCTTGTGTTTCAATGGCATGGCCTGAAACTTGCGTTAAACTTCATTGGCCGATTGAAGACCCAGTTTCTCAAAAAGATTTTGAGTTTGCCAGGGATGAAATACAAATTAGACTCGATGCATTCATAGAAAAAAATATTTTTTCGGCAAAAAGTTAATTAAGTCTCAAAAACAGAATCAAACTTCGTCGTTTTAAGTATTTTTGTTTTTATTTTTTTTTGCAGCAATCGTCGACAAACAGTAAAAAATACATAGAATATAAATAATATATTCTTTTAACCTCATCATTATATACGGTAATTCCAATTCATGCGTACATGAAGCAAATCTACGCACTAATGATGATGCTTATGATGGCAAGCGTAGCCTTTACAGGCTGTGTGAGCGACGACAGTGATGATGCTACTGACACCGCCACTGATAGTACCGATAATGGAGACGGTACAGATAACACAGATAATACTGATAANACAGATCCAGTTGATCCAGTAGGTGCAGATACACAAAGTACTCTGGATGTAATTCACGAAAGAGGTGAATTAAAATGTGGAATTAAAACATCACAATATGGTATGGGTTATTTGGACTCTGATACTGGAGCTTACTCTGGTTTGGATGTCGAATACTGTAGAGCAATCGCAGCAGCAATTGGTCTAAACCCAGATGAGGATATCAATTATATTGTAGCAAGTGCTGGAGACAGATTCCAAAAACTTGAAGACAAAGAAATCGATGTTCTAATCAGAACCACAACCTGGACAACATCACGTGACGCAGAATTGAACGCAGATTTTGCAGGAATTAACTTCTATGATGGTCAAGGAATCTTGGTCAACACTGGAGCTTTCCCAGGTGCAGATTCAATTATGGACATTGGTGGAGCTACAGTATGTACTACAACTGGAACAACCACAGAAGGTAACCTAGCAGATTATTTCACAACAAATAACCTGGAATACACTGTAGTTGGTGTTGCAAACGATGCAGCAGCTAAAATCAAGTTCGTGAACGAAGAATGTACAGCATGGACTGGAGATATGTCTAACATGGTTGCTCAGCAATATGGAGTTAACCAAGATGGAAACGCATCTTTCAGCATGGCAATTATGCCTGAGTTATTATCAAAAGAACCTTTGGGTGCAGCTACCCGAGATAATGACGACGACTGGAATGATGTAGTACAGTGGGTTTGGTTCGGTATGTTAACCGCAGAAGAAATGGAAGTTACAAGCGCTAACTATGGAACACAAAATCTATCTAACCCATCATACAACCGTTTATTGAACAGCACCCTTGGACTTGGTACAGAGGCTAACCCTCTACCAGCAACTTGGATGCAGAACGTCTTGATGCACGTAGGTAACTATTACGAAGCTTACGACAGAGCATTCTGTGACGGAACCGGCGCAATGGCCAACTGTTTGGTTGACCGTGCAGGAACAATGAACGCACCTTACTGGGAAGGCGGACTACAGTACGCCCCACCAATGAGGTAAAGATCTAACTAGCATTCTAAAGAATAAGCTAAGTTAGTAAGTAGATAGGAATGTCCCGGGCTCAATCCCGGGGCTTCCCAATTTTATACACCCTCTAATCAGAGGATAGTTTGAGGAGTTTGAATATTGAGTAAAAAAGTAGATAGAGGAGAATTTAATTTAAAACAAATATTGAATAATTTAAACTCTATTAATTTTTACCTATTATTGTTTTTTTTAGTTATTTATTACCGATTTTCTAAATCATTTGTATACGAATCTTTATTGCACCTTACTCCAGGTCGACTTGAAAAATTAGATTTTTTACCAGTTCATGTTAGTCCAACGAGTCTAGATTCACTCACAGTTTATGTGACATTATTCATTTGCGCTATTATTTTCGCATTTTTTTACAATTTTAGTAAAGGAAATTTGAATCAATCAACTTACAATTTTAGAGTTCAAATATTTGCATTAGTATGCTTTAGTCCAATCTTGAGTTATTTTGTCTTGCAAATTCTTTGGTTGCTTCAAACAGATTCATCCTGGGATTTTGAGATTTATTTTATGGATGAATCAGTAGGATGGATATTAACCAATCAATGGCCGTTTGATCTTGGTCTAAACGACACTAGATGGGATTTTTACAAAACAGGACTTTTCAATTCAGTTCGTGTAGTTATTGCTAGTATTATTTTGAGTACAATACTAGGTATAATAATCGGAGTTTTACGATTGTCAAGAAATAAATTATTATCAAATCTTGCTAAGGCGTATGTAGATTTATTCAGAAATTTACCTTTGATTCTTCAGTTATTACTCATCTTGGTATGGTTTGTTACAACCTTAGAGCCATTTAGAGAGGTTCAAGACAACAATTTTTTAGAATGGATATACTGGAGTAACAGAGGTTTTGTTTTTCCGAAAGTCGTTATACAAAATATGACGTATTTCTTAGTAGGTTTAGGAATTTTATTGTCATTCAGAGTTTACTTACGCTATGTAGAGAGAATATCATTGGAAGTTGAAACTTCAGATTTATCCTCAACAAGTAGAGACACATTATCGCAGTTTAAGGAAAAAATTAATTCATTAATTTTTCGTCCGTTCAATTTTTTAGATAGAAAACTAGAGCCAGTAATTCCAGATGTTTTATTTTTATTTTCAGTCTTATCATTCACATTTGGAATATTCAGAATTCTGGAGTGGAACTATTCTTTTTCAGTGGGAGGAATCTTTGATCGAGAGCCCTATTCACTTTTTGTATTCAGCCTAATCACGTTATTTTACAGTTTGAAAATGTCTGCTTCACTCGAGCAGGCAGGGCTCAATTCTTTTACCGAAAACTCCAGCCCAGATGCAATTAATCGCAAGTTTAGACTCACTATTGCAGTTGTCTTGGTATCTCTAATTTTCTTCTACCTTTCGATTGCAGTTACTCAACCTAATTTAATTACTGAGAAAAACGGTGAAGTCCTTGGATGGGGTCAATGGAAATTCGAAGAGGGGACTTACGAACAAGTTTCATCAGTTTTCATAAATTTAATGTTAGGACTTACATTTTACACTGCAGCTCAAATTGCCGAAGTTGTTCGTGGAAGTATTCAGTCTCTTCCTAAAGGCCAGATCGAGGCTGCAATATCAATCGGCCTTACACCTTATCAACGTTTGAACTTGATTATTCTTCCACAAGCACTGAGGAGTATGATTCCTTCACTCACTAATCAATATTTGAATTGCTGGAAAAATTCTAGTTTGGCCTTACTCGTCGGTTTCAGTGATTTTTACTTTATTTTAACAACAATAGTCAATAATGCAGGTCATGCAGTCCCTATTTTCATAATCATTTTGCTAACATATCAATCAGGAAGTTTACTAATTTCAGCAGTTATGAATAACATNAATCGTTCCGTAACGAAGGTGAAAATATGAATTTTAACATGATAATCCTTATTTCATTTGTTTTTGTTGTTATTCCTGCATTAATTAAAAGATTTGAATTAGAGAATAAAATTGATGCTAGAATTCAAAAAGTTTTAGATATTAATTTTATCTTTGATACAGCATTCGGTAAGGTTCCAAAATATCAATACAATTTTTACATTTCATTGGGCTTAGGAATAGTATTCACGTATTTGTCCCTTAATTCTGACACAATAATATCTTCTTTGTTTTATCTATTTTCGTTGATATTTTTTGCGTACTTAGCTTATCTTAATTCTGACGACTTACTTGATACATTTTCAAATAAAGTCATAACCTTACTTGCGTTTTATGTGTTTTACAATGTTTTAACTTCAAGTATAAGCTATTTTTTAATTGATACAGATTGGACCATTATCTTCAAAAACCGAAGATACATTCTACTTGGTCCTTATTTCATAAACTCACAAACTGGTGATGAAGTTTGGAGATTTTGGCCTCCACTATTTGCCTTATTATTTTTAGTCTGTTCAGGCTACGGGACATTGAGAGAAAATAAGTACAAATTTTTAATTCCTTACGCAATTTTTAGTATCATATTTATTTTTGCTTTAACGTACGATGCAGATTATTATTCTACTAAATTTAACGAAGATATCAGTAATCGAGGTTACGACGCTACACCCTCTCTCATTATACTTACTGGAGCTCTTATCTTTGGTTTAATTTCTTACTTAGTAACGCACCACTATTGCTTAAAACTAGAAGATTTCCAGGTTAATTATTGGCAAAATATCTTAGTATATTTGTCATTTGCAGGATTTTTAGGAACTTTACTGATACTAGATCCGCCAGGTGAAAGTGGAGTTAGACCATCAGCATGGGGTGGTTTTGTTCTCAACTTAATATTCGCGTTTGGTTCATTGTTTATCGGTTTTGGAATAGGTGTTGCTTTGGCGTTTGGTAGAAGGAGCTCTTTACCAATTTTCTCATTTCCCTCAATAGGTATAATAGAATTAGTTCGGGCAGGCCCACTTGTTGCCTGGTTATTCTTTGCCCAGTTCATGTTCCCAGATCTAATGACACCAATTTGGGATGCAGATTTTGCCTCTAGAATTATCTTGGTATTTTCTTTCTTCTTTGGCTGTTATTTGGCTGAAATATTGAGGGGCGGACTACAATCTGTTCCACATGGCCAATATGAAGCTGCAACCGCACTTGGGTTGTCTCCAACACAAATTAAGTTACAAATTGAATTGCCACAAGCCATTCGAATAACTTTACCCGCGATAGTAAGTCAAATGATAGCAATGTTGAAAGATACTTCTTTGGTTTATTTCTTTGGAATCACAGACGCATTCAAAGTAGCGCAAGATATTCCAAACCAAAGAGATTTTATTGGACAGGACTTCGATGCTCTAATTTTTATTGGAATGATGTTCTGGGTCCTTTCATTTTACCTTTCTCAAATTAGTAGACGTATAGAAAAAGGTCTAGGTTTGATAAAAGAGGACGGAGGCGAACTCACATGACGGAAAAAGCAATAATTAAAGCAGAAAACGTAACCGTAAGCTTCGGAGACTTTCAAGCACTGAAAGGAATTAATGCCGAGGTTAAACAAGGAGAAATAATTGTCATTTTGGGACCATCAGGTTCTGGCAAATCAACATTTATTCGTACATTGAATCAATTGCAGCCACATGATGGAGGTAGAATTGAGATTGATGGGATTGAGGTTGGAGAAAATACTAGTATCTCAGATATGAAAATGTTGCGAACAGATATTGGCTTTGTTTTTCAACAGTTTAATTTATTTCCTCATTTGACAGTTTTAGAAAATATAGCTCTAGCTCCTCAGAAAGTTAAGGGTATGAAGAAGCAAGAAGCTGAGCAAATTGCTATCGATTTATTAGAGAAAGTAGGTATTCCTGAGCAAAAAAACAAGTATGCGGCAGAACTTTCTGGTGGACAGCAACAGAGAGTGGCTATTGCCCGAGCTTTAGCAATGGATCCTAAAATAATGTTATTTGACGAACCTACTTCGGCTTTAGATCCTGAAATGATTAAGGAGGTTTTAGATGTGATGATTGACCTGGCCAAACGTGATATTACAATGATAGTTGTAACTCACGAAATGGGTTTTGCTAAGGAAGTAGGTGATCGAATTATGTTCTTTGACGAAGGTCATCTAGTGGAAGAATCAACTCCAGATGTATTTTTTGATAATCCTAAAGAAGAAAGAAGTAAATTATTCTTAGAACAAATTTTATAGATTAAAATAAATACAATATTGTTTAAATTTATATTTAGTCTCTTTTCTCTACATCAATAAGGTTACTTATGGAAAGAATCGAAGGATTGAAATGGCTAGGTACTGCGTTTATTTTAAGCGGAATATTAATGACAAATTTGAATATTTATCCTCTAAATATTTTTCTACACGGAGCCGGAGTTGTATTTTGGTCTATTGCAGGTTACATCACTCAAGATAAACCAGTTTTAGCTAATTTTGGTTTACAGATTCCACTTTTTGCTGTAGGTTTCACAAAAGTTTTGTTCGGCTTTTAGATAATTTACAATTCTCGCGGTAGCANTAATTCTTCTAAATTCCAATTTCCAGGCTCTTTCCATGATATAGAATTGTCTTTTATTGTAAGTAATGCAGTTGCAGCAGTAGGCATTCGATGCCATTCTCCACACAAATGTTCAAGAAAATCGGAACAGCCAGGATTATGGCCAAGTATCATAATTGTTTCACAGTTTAATTCATCTGTAATATTTTTCATAATCTTCTTTGGTTTACTATGGTAAAATTTCCGAGAGTATTTTACATCAACGTCTTTCATGTATTTATTCATTCTTTTCCAAGTTTCTTTAGTTCTAGCAGAATCACTGGAAAATAATTTGTTAGGACTCCATTCTAATTTTATAAGTTCTTTAGCAATTTTTACAGATGCTTTTCTACCTCTTTTTTTCAAAGGCCTTTCGTGATCGGACAAGTCAGNATATCTCCATGAGCTTTTAGCGTGTCTCATTAGTATTAGTTTAGATAAGATATTCTTTACTCTCCACAACATTATTATAATTTCCCTCCCAATTCTATATATAATAAATAGCATATATACTATATATAGCCTAAAACTACTTCAACTAGCCTGCTTGTTAAGAAACGGNGAGATTATGACTACCAAATATCACGATACAATAGATGACCTTAAAAATCAAACTCAGAGCATGGGAATTTTAGCATCTCAAATGCTTAAAGATTCAGTTAAAGCCTTGGAAAACTTTGACATAAGTTTAGCTGGTGACGTTAGAGAGAGAAGGCATGAACTAGCGAAAATGGATTACGATATTGAAGATAGAGTATTACGTACAATAGCGCTTAACCAGCCAAGAGCTTCAGACATGAGGATACTTGGCACAATTTTAAAAATTATTACGTATCAGAATAGGATTGGAAGGTATGGTAAAGATATAGCTTCGATTGCTATCGGTATGGATGGAAAAAAGCATTTAGCTAAGCTAGTAAAAATTCCAAAAATGTCAAAAAAAGTTTCTGAAATGTTGGAGGTAACTTTAGAAGCTTTTAAAACATCTAATTCAGAAAAATTACAAGGTATGAATGAAAAAGATAATGAAGTTGACGAACTTCGATGGAGTATTTTTAGAGACTGTTTGAAGCACATGTTTGATGATAGAAAAAATATTGAGAGAGGTGCAGACTACATGCTGGTTGCTCGTTACTTAGAGAGGTGTGGAGATCATGTTTGCAAAATGTCTGAAAAAATTCACTACATGGACACAGGAAATCGTATAGAAATAAAGTAAGTATTACGTTTATAGCATAAAATACTTAAAATAAATATACTATATTCTCTTATTTATAATATTGACATAAAATATATCTAAATTTGCTAAGACAATATAATATGAAGCAAATATATGTATTGATGCTTGTTGGAATGATGACTAGTGTAGCCTTTACAGGCTGCGTCAGTGACGACGATGATGATTCAACCACTGAAACGATCATCGAAGTAAGCCATGAAAATTACTCATGGACTGAATTAACCAACTTCCAGTCTGCACCAGAAGGTTGTGACATGGGAGAAGATGAATGTGAGGGATATGCAGAAATTTCAGCATATGATCCGACCTCCAAAAATATTTTTGTTGTCAATGCTGTAAATTCTTCTATAGATATAATTAATTTAGAAGAATTAATTGCAGGTACTCATGAAATTACAAGAGTTACATTCGATGGGGAGCCCAACAGTGTAGCTTTTTGTGGTGGAACTGCAGCTGTTGCAGTGGCTAACAATGATAAACAAGCTAATGGAGCAATTCATTTCTTGAATTCTGATGGTACAAAACTAAGTAGTGTAGCTGCAGGAGCTTTACCAGACATGGTCACATTTACAAGCGATTGTGGATATGCGCTTTCTGCCAATGAAGGAGAACCAGATGATGATTACGTAGTTGATCCAGAAGGTTCTGTAACTATAGTTGCAGCACCGTCTTCAGGCAATTGGGCAGATGCTACCTCGAGTGATGTAACAACTGCCAATTTCAATGCCTATGATGATCAGAAAGCAACATTAATTGCAGATGGTGTTAGAATTTTTGGCCCTTCATGTGATGCCGATGGAGATTGTACAGATGGCGGAGCTTCAGTTTCACAAGATTTAGAGCCAGAATACATTGGAATAAGCGGAGACGATAAGACTGCTTTCGTAGTATTACAAGAGGCTAATGCTTTAGCAATGGTAGACATAGCTACAGCAGAAGTCACGAATCTTGTAGCTCTAGGCGCTAAGGACATGTCACTACACATGTTTGATATGAGTGATAGAAATCCTGAAGATGGCGGTTACAACGCATCGAGTTGGCCAGTCATGAGTTTTTACATGCCTGATGCAATGGTTTGTTACTCAGTCAGCGGAGATGATTACTGTGTTACAGCTAACGAAGGAGATTCACGAGATTACGATGGATACTCTGAAGAGGTACGTGGTGATGATTTAGACCTAGATGATACAGCTTTCCCTAATGAAGAACAGCTTCTTGAAAAAGATCACCTTGGCAGACTTAAGGTAACCACAGCTAATGGAGATACAGATGGCGATGGAGATTATGATATAATTTATGGATATGGAGGCCGTTCTTTCTCTATATGGGACAGTACCGGGAAACAAGTTTATGATAGTGGTAACGAAATAGAAGTTAACGTTGTAGCTGAAGATGGGACTTGGATGAATAGTTATACAGGATCAAGAAGCGATGACAAGGGACCAGAACCTGAAGGAGTTGATGTAGGAGTTATTGATGGAAAAATATATGCATTCATTGGCCTTGAAAGATCAGGTGGAGTAATGGTATACGATATTACAGATGTAAACGCGCCAGTATTCTTTGAATATATGTACTTCCCAGACCACGTTAGCCCAGAAGGAATAACATTCATCTCTGCGTCTGACAGTCCTACAGATTATGCCCTTCTTGTTGTTAACAACGAAGTTTCAGGTACAACTTATGTAGCTGAATTCAGCAACAAATCTACAGCATAAGTTGGGATATATACCCTATTTAGATTAAATTCGAACAATTTATCTATTTGTTCAACTATCTAAAGTAAATGGGAACAGAGAAGGCAGGTAATTTCAAAGAAAATTGGGGTTCTTCATTAAGGACTTTACTAATTAAAAAGAAATTGCCTTTGCCCCCATCTAATCAAATATGGGAGGTATGTGATTAATGGATGAATGCTCTAAGTGTGGTATAAAGTACAAGGTATCATTTAACGGTATGATCTACTGTTCAAGCTGCTTTAGTCTTGCACCAAATCAGGCAATAGCTAAATAGAATATACATAGGACAATTGCTTATATATATTAATTAGGAAAGATGTATTTAACCATGCAACATGTTTATCTGTGAAGCACATAAAAAATTTTCATCGAAATCACAACGTGTCTGGGAAATACGAAGGAGACGAAAATGAATTTTTTAATAATGTTCCACACACACCAAAAGTTGCGTCAAAGGCCTCCCAGGAGGTCCGACGCCTTAATGGCAGGATTTTAGATTTTGAGCATCAGCATTCGAGTCTAGAAGTAATAGATCATGAGTTTGCTACTTTGTTGAAAGAGCAATACTACTCAGCATCACCAAGTAACAAAGAGTTTAGCAGATATACTCTTTATGATCCTTTTTATAATAAAAAAGATTTCAAATGTAACCATGAGTCTTTAGTATCTAGATTAGTTAAGCCATAATTTTAGTAATAAATATAATAAATAGCAAAATAATATATCTAGCAGTACCTAACATAGTTTAGTGTTTACCCTTACGACAAGGCGTAACACTAATTTTATAATTCCTATATCCTATATATTTTAATTACAAATAATTTATATTTTTTGAGCATATGTAGAAATTGGTGGGATGATTCTACAACAGTGGGCTCGCCACCAGGTAAAAACAAAATGTTAGATGAAGGAATGAATTGGTCGCCTGAACCGGGCTGCACAAAGAAAGGAACAAGTTGGATTAATTTCAATGAGTCTAAAAAAAAGAAAAAAGTGAAAAAAATAGTAAAAATTAAGAAAATCAGGATAAGAAAAAATAGAAATGTATGCTAGATCAAATACCAACAAAGTGGATCTTGATTTTGGCCATAATCGACGGCCCAATTTTGGGGATTTTGTACATTTTATGGAAGAAGTTAAAATAATTGAGAGCAATGATGGAAGAAATTAAAATAATAGAGAGCAATGACTTTAGGTGCAAAGCCTGCGGTAATCTGATGGCAGTAAATACTTATGAAGAACATGGTGGCTTTTGCAAGGATTGCAGAAATGAGTAGCCAAGAAACAGGTTTTTGAAATGCTAGAAATTATTTTAATAAGCTTTTTTTCATTTTTTATTGGATTGGTTTCAGGTTATTGGGTTTGTTACAGTCACTTTGAGTTATCTAAATTCATAACGGAAAAACAATAAATACGCTCATAAATATATATTTTATTTATTTAATATAGATATAATAGATAATCCTTTAGAACATTNAGTTTAACGTTGTGTTATGAAAGAAACGAAATTTAGCGGGGCGTTTGCCTGGCTAGCAGTCATCATGATGGTAGGCGTAGCCTTTACAGGGTGCGTTGATTCAGATGATGACGACGACAACGCAGCACCGGTAATAGATGCCACAGATTATGATGGTGATGGTGTGAAGAACGAAGATGATCCGTGTCCTATTGATGCGGAAGACAAGTGTGACAAAGCTACAGAAGTAAAAGGATGTATCTACTCTTTAGCAGATAATTACAATCCAGATGCAAATGTAGATGATGGTTCCTGTGTATATAGTAATGAACAAACTATTGAGATTGCAGGAAGTTCAACTGTTTTCCCAGTAGCTTCAGCTTGGGCACAAGAATTCATGTCTAACAACCCTAATTACAAAATTAATGTAGCTGGAGGTGGAAGTGGAGCAGGCGCTTCAAGAATTTGTAGCACTGACACAGACCATGTAGACATTGGAGACATGAGTCGCGGATGGAAGTCATCGGAAGCAGCAGTTGCTGATAATGGCTACATTTACGAATGCTTAGACTCTGAAGTTACCGCAACACAGCTACAAGTTGCAATTGACGGACTATCAGTAGTTGTCAAGAGGGGCGGCGGCGCAGATCAATGTATCGCAGACATGGGTGGTTTATCTGTAGCTCAACTGCGTTGGATTTACTCCGACTGGTCTGAATCAGATCTAGCAAACCACGCAGAAGGTGGTTTGGATATGTCTTCAGTAACTCCAAGCAATGATAACGATGGAGTAAGAGAATGGAGCGATCTATCTGACAGTCCAAATTGTGCAGATTCAGCAGTTAAACTTTGGGGAGNAGATTCAGATTCAGGAACTTACGAATATTTCGGAGAGACTGTATTATGTAAAAATTGTTTCGCAGGCAAAGAAGGTTATGATGCAGAAGGATTTGATGACAGCCGAGATGGCGGTTACCAAAATTCAGCAGATGACAATGTAATTGTGACNGGAGTTAGCGGTGATGATAATGCAGTTGGATACTTTGGATATGCATACTACGAAGAAAATGCAGATGTATTGAATGTAGTTTCAATCAGTCCTGATGAAGTCGGCGGCGGAAATGATGACCACGTTCAACCAAACGCAGGAACAGTAGGTAGTGGAGAATATTCACCTCTTGCAAGACCTATTTTCATGAATGTTGATAAGGCAGCATGGGAGAAAGTTACTCCTTTCTTATCTTTTGGTTTCAGTAAAGCAGGTATGGATTTAGTGGCAAGTGTTGGATATGTAGCACTACCACCTGAACTTCTAGGAGATATGCTTGGAAGAATAGCAGATAAAGGTGAAGGAAAATGGACAGGTATTGAATTGTACAAAGATACAGATGGCGATGGAATTTACGACAAAGATGATCTTTGTGTAAATGATGCTACAAATACATGTCCGAACGCTCAAACCGGTTCTAAAACTATTGAGATTGCAGGAAGTTCAACAGTTTTTCCTGTTGCAACTGCATGGGCTCAAAAATTCATGGAAGCTAATACACAGTACACAATTAATGTAGCTGGAGGCGGAAGTGGAGCAGGAGCTTCAAGAATTTGTAGTACAGACGCAGACCATGTAGACATTGGAGACATGAGTCGCGGATGGAAATCCTCTGAAGCAGCAGTTGCTGAAGATGGATACACATACGAGTGTTTAGATTCAGAAGTATCTGCAACACAGCTACAAGTGGCAATTGATGGATTATCAGTAGTTGTCAAGAGAGGTGGAGATGCAGATAAGTGTGCAATAGCCATGGGCGGTTTATCTGTAGCTCAACTACGTTGGATTTACTCTGACTGGTCTGAAGCAGACTTAGCTGGAGACAATAACGGAGGCTTAGATATGTCTTCAGTAACTCCAAGCAATGATAACGATGGAGTAAGAGAATGGAGTGATCTTTCCGATAGCCCAGATTGTGCAGATTCAGCAATCAAGCTCTGGGGAGCAGATTCAGATTCAGGAACTTACGAATATTTCGGAGAGACTGTTTTATGTAAAAACTGTTTCGCAGGTAAATCTGGTTATCCTGCAGAAGGATTTGATGACAGCCGAGATGGCGGTTACCAAAATTCAGCAGATGACAATGTAATTGTTAATGGAGTATATGGTGATGATAATGCAATCGGATATTTCGGATACGCATACTATGAAGAGAATGCAGACAAATTGAATGTAGTTTCAATCAGTCCCGANGAAGTTGGTGGCGGAAATGATGATTACGTTACACCAAGTGCAGGAACAGTAGGTAGTGGAGAATATTCACCACTTGCAAGACCTATATTCATGAATGTAGATAATACTCAATGGGACTTAGTTTCTTCATTCTTGCAATTTGGATTCAGTGCAGAAGGTGCTGAATTAGTCGCAGAAGTAGGATATGTTCCAATTCCAGGATATCTAGTTGCAGAAATGTCAAGAAGAATAGCAGAAGCCGGAACTCATGGAGGTAAAATTACACCGGACTGTTCAGGAGCTAACTTTGACATAGCAGGAAGTTCAACTGTTTTCCCAGTAGCTTCAGCTTGGGCACAAGAATTCATGTCTAACAACCCTAATTACAAAATTAATGTAGCTGGAGGTGGA
>FUFK010047839.1_pt1 | contig 25078 bp, 23 predicted proteins | sample 1021851 | NCBI WGS metagenome assembly FUFK01 (sample SAMEA51879418, study PRJEB19060) | metagenome | reverse complement strand
TGTAGAAGCTTTAATGTCAGAAGGTGGAATAGCACGACACCAAAAAGCAGCAGAAATGTTAGCAGATTTTGGGCGTAATGGCGATACTTATCTAGTTCATGCTGCTGAAGGTGAAACAGTTTTACCATTAGAAGTTTTAGAAAGTAACCCTCGACTTAAAAATATGATTTATACCCAAATGGAAGAAATGGGTTTAGAGCCAGAAAGATATATTGTTGGTAATGAGTTAAACTCTTTAAACCCAGAAACAGGACAACCTGAGTTTTTTCTTAAAAAACTTAAAAAGATTTTTAAGAAAACTTTCAAAAAACTCAAAAAAGTTGTTAAAAAAGTAGCTCCAGTCGTATTAGCTATTGCTGCTCCTGTCTTGCTTCCTACCATGCCTATTGCTCTAGCGGCAGGGTTAGGTAGCACCGCAGGTAATTTGATTGCAGGTAAAGATTTAAAGGATTCATTAAAATCAGGTATAATGACAGGTCTTACCGCAGGTGCAGGTAATATGCTGACAGGAGGTAGTTTCTTAGGTTCTACTGTTGATCCTGGAAATGTAGCAGGATTACAAAAACTAGGAACTATGTTTACACCCGATAATCCGTTTACTGCTGCTGTTTCATCTAAAATTACAGGAGTTGGTACTCAGGTAGCACAAGCAGGAGGCAGAGTAGGCGGTGGTGTATTTAAACAAGATTTTGGTGGGCAAGAAGTAATTCCTGATGTAACACAGGAATTTCCTGAAACTAGAATTACTAGTAGTGGTTTACAAAAAACAGGAGCACAATCAACTGGTTTTATGGATGGGGTAAGGAAAGCATTTACTCCTGGAGATGAGTATGGGTTTGATGATTTCTTTAAAGAGTATTTAAGTCCAGGACGTGAAGGTATTTCAGCAGAAGTACAAGAAGGTTATAAACAAGATTTAGCTGCTTTTAATAAAAAGTTTCCTGATGCTACTGCATCAGATTACACGAGTTTTGTAAGCAAATTAGACGAAAAATATGCTCCTGGAGTATTGACTAAATTTGGTCCTGCTGTAGGCACTGTTCTAGCAGGAGGGTTAGCAAGTGATACTTTACTAGGCACAAATATTGTTACTCCACCAGATGAAGAAAAAGTTGATTTAGCTGCAATGCAAAATAAAGGAGCGGAATTACTAGCTTCTGATCCAGGAAAATTTGGTATTGATGAAAGTTATCTAGGTGCTAATCCGTTTTATGGTCAACCTTCAATAATGCCTCCACCCCCTCCACCTTTAATTGAAGAACCTAGCGGTATAGCTTCTTTTAATTATGGACAATATGCTCCAACTTTTCAACCTGTAATGGCTGCTTCTGGTGGAGAAATCGTCGGTCCTGGAACACCAACCAGTGATTCAGTACCTGCAATGTTAAGTGATGGTGAATTTGTTATGAATGCTCGTGCTGTAAAAGGAGCAGGAGGTGGCGATCGTCAAAAAGGAGCAAAACGAATGTATGAAATGATGCGTTCTTTTGAAAGGACTGCGTAATATGGTTACAGAAACACAAATTATCCAACAACAAGAATCCCCTGCTATAGAAGCATACAAGCTCGGGATTATGGAAAAAGCTAAACAACTTATTGAAAAACCAGTAGCTCTTCCTGAACCTACTACGGTTGGTGCTGATCCAATGACCGTACAAGCTCAACAACTTGCACAACAAGGAATAGGAGGTTTTGAACCTTATCTTAAAACTGCTGGTGATTTTGTTACAAGTGCAGGTGGATCTGCTCAAACTGGTGGACAATTTGGATTAGGATCTGCTGCACTTGGTCAAGCACAATTAGCAGGAACAGGAGCTCAGTATGATCCTGCTTCTGCACAAGCATTTATGGATCCTTTTGAAGATGCAGTGGTACAACAAGCATTAGCAGATATACAAAGAGCAGGTAATATTCAAGGCCAAACAGATGCAGCTCGAGCAGTTGGTGCAGGAGCATTTGGTGGTTCTCGCTCTGGTATTGTAGATTCTGAACGTGGTAGAAATATATTAGATCAGCAAGCTAGGACGGCGGCACAGTTAAGGTCTCAAGGTTTTGGACAAGCGATACAACAATCAATGGAAGCTCAAGAAGCTGCTTTACGAAGACAACAACAAGCAGCAGGTTTGTTTGGTCAATTAGGTCAAGCAGGTGCTGACTCTGCTTTAGAGCAAGCTAAAACATTAGCTGCATTAGGACAAACCTCGGCAGGATTAGGTCAATTAGGACAACAAATGCAAATGGCAGATGTAGATGCTCTTGCTAAACTAGGAGCGCAACAACAAGTGCTTGATCAAGCAGCCGCCGATGCACAGCAACAATTTCAATTACAACAAGTTTTTCAACCTTATCAAAAACTTGGTTTTTACAGTGATATTTTACAAGGCGCACCATCTACATCTATGTCTATTCAACAAAATACATCCCCCCAACCTTCTATGTTAAATCAAGTAGTTGGTGCAGGAATCGGTGGGTTAGGCATAGCAAACGCAGCTCAAAATGTAGGGATAATATAAATGGTAGAATTTGCACAGCGACCTATGGTTGCTCAAGGTATGTCTCCCTCTGCGCCTAATGCAGTGGGGACAGGCATTACCTCTGGATTAGTGCCAGAAAATAGTGACCCAATAATTCAACAGGGTATGAAACAATTTGAAAATACTGTTGAAAATTTGTACGAAAAAATAGATGAAGCAGAAGATATGGAGGAAGTTATAAACTCCATAAGGGGTGATGAACAACCTATAAAAGCTAGAGTANGTGAACTGGCAGAGTTAGTTGGTGAAAAAGATGCCAAGAAAACTCCTGAATCAGTATTAGCAGTTATGCAACCATACTTTCAAATCCTTGAAATGGTACAAGCCCAAGCGAGCGAAGCAGCTCCTGGAGGTATTGCAGATGCTCCAATGGCAGGAGGTCGGCAGTCCACTGTAAATTTTAATGAAGCCTCTCCAATCCAAGCTCCAGGATCGGATGAGGCTGCAATGCGTATAGCTATGGGAGAAACACCAGTTAATTTTGCACATGGGGGTTATCATCCTCCAGTGCCAAAAATGCCCTCTTTCACAAATATTCCATTTCCTGAGTATACAATGCCTGACTATAGCGGTGTACAGGATTACGCGGAAAGTTTTATGGATCTACGGAAAGCTATGGGAGTGCAAGAAGCCCCTACTGATGTAGCTCAGATTATGAAAAATCAAAATAAATTTTTACAACCGTTTATGATTCAGCCAAGAAGCACACAAGAAATACTTGCAGAACAACAAGCACTTTTTGGTGACCAAGATCAAAAAGATTTAGAAACACAAAGTTCTTTAGCACTAGCTAAATTTGGAGCAGGGGTTGCTCAAACTCCAGGATCTCTATTACAGGCTCTCACAGCTAATGTACCTACGGTAGCTACTGATATGTCTAAAATAGCTGCTCAAAAAGCAGCTTTAGATCGCGCACAAAAAGAATTCGCTTACACCACAGCAGCAGCCGAGGAACGTGAAGAACGGACTACGAATCTCAATTTAGCTCTTGATGCTGTAAAAACAGCAGCAGCTAATGGTAAATCAAACGTAGCAGCGACAAATGCTGCGATTCAAGCGGCGATGGATTTTGGTTATAAAAATGCACAAGAAGCAGCAGATCTTGTGAATAAATCAAAAGCAGAAGCATTTAACGCTCAGATGTTGTTTGCAGGAAAAGAAGAAAAAATCTATGGCGGTATAAACCCTGTAACAGGTAAGTACGAAAGTTTTAGAACACAAATGGGTCGTGAAGGTCAAGGCCGAATGGCTGTAGATCCAGATAATCCATTAAAACTAAATGCTATCCCTGAATGGGCTATGCCAATAAGTGAGTCAGATCATTTAGCAATGACTCAAAAAGGCGGCACAGATTGGTCAAAAGCACAGAAAACAACATTTACTATTCCTAGCAGTACTTCTCCTGATGGTTGGCAACAAGTTGAAGGGGTGTTTGTTCCAGGATCAGGATACTATTTAACTCCAGATGGTGGATACGCAAACGCAGTAAGACCACCTGAAAACAGTATTGTGGGACCGAAGAGTGAAGTAGTAAATGTAGCTGCACCTGATAGTGTTGGAAGAATTTATGTAACCGTAAAACCACCAAACGGTGAATCTTATAGCTATTTGTCTGGTATAAAAAGACTTAATGCAGATGGTGAGCTTGTAACAATCAATGTAAGTGACCCTGCATATAGTTTGAAAAAAGCTGAATTTTCTGAAAATCAGGCAGGAGAAAGAGTTTACGAAGGCGGTAATCCTCTTGTATATGAAAGACCTCCGATTGAAACTGCGTTTGAAGAATTAACGACAGCACAAATAGAAAAAAGCAGGGGTAAAATAGAAGCTCATGTATATACTCTTGAAGCAGNNGANCAATTATTAGCNNNGATNCGTGANGTTNTTGGNCCNNNAGCTACATTAAAAGCTATNTCTACTAATAANATTGCNGCTTTCCTNCCTGAAGGAAANTTAAGAGATTTAGCTNCATTCTTTAAAACTTCNAAAGGTAGAGAAGCGTTACTCTTGTTTGAAAGAACAATACAGAAATCAGAAAACTTGAGTGATCGTTATGCTGTTGCTGAACAAAACATTATTGCTGAACTAGCACCTAAATTGTCTTTCTTTAAAAACCCAGAGGCAACTATGGTCGAACTTCAAAAGTATATAAATTCTATTCAAAACAGATTAGCTAATGAGCGACACTCTTTAGATCCTACCAAACCAAGATTAGCTCTTGATCTTATGCCTACTGGTAGTGAAAGAGATCCATTTAAATTTTATGACCCTTCTCTTCCTGCAGGACCAACTTCGCATTTTGATTATTTAACTATGATTGCAAGTGATACTACAAAACCTGCGGATTTATCTAAAATTAATGTAAGTATAACAGGACCACAATTAGAGTATATTTTGCGAAATGATACTACTACTCCTAATAAAGAATCAATATACAAAAAACCAGATGGGTCTTACAAAGGAAATATTCTTATNAACGCAANNACAATAATAGATCTAACTATGTAAGGTAATAACATGGCAGGATTAACCGAAGACGATATTAAAAATCTTGATACTATAACCGAGTCACCTAAAGTAGATCCTTTAGGAACAACTGGTAGTAGAGATATCCAAATGGAAGAGGTAGAAACTCTTGGTGGTATGGTTCAAAAACAACCAAGTCGTATTACTGGTGTTCTTGAAGAAGGCTTAGGTAAAGATATTTATGAAACAATAGACGATACTGTATTTGGAAGAATTATGGATCCCATAGAAACTGCGTTAGATCCAATACGACCAATAGCAAAAGGGTTTAGTAGCACATTAGCTGCGTTACCTGATGCAGCTCTTAATCAAATTATTGGGGGATATAATGCTGCGACTGGTTCTGATATAGATAAAGATATATTGTTGCGGATATTTGCCTCAGGTGATTTTGAATCACAAAGAATATTAATCCCTTACATTTTAGCTTATGGTGTAGATGGCTATATAGGAGGTTCAGAACAAGATCCTTTTTATGACCGTTATGGACGAGCACTAGGTCAAGGAGGAGCTATAGCTTTGCCTTTTGCAGGAATGGCTAGTAAGTATGCTAAAACTGCTGAAAAACTTCCTCAGGTTTATAAGGGAGTAAAAGATAGAGTTTTAGATGTTGTAACTAGACCTTTTCAAACCACTCCTGGAACAGCAGTTGCCGTTGAAACAGGATTAGGCGGTGTTTCTGGCGTAGGTATACAAGCAGAAGAAGATTTATTTGGCACACAAACAGGACTCGGTGGGTTATTACCTCTAGGAGGACCTGCTGTTTACTATGGTGTTAAAAAAGGTGTCATTACTCCAGTTAGTTGGGCTGCTCGTAAAACCATCAGTAAGGGTGGAGATATTATTGATAATGTAAGAGTTGAGGCAGGTAAGGTTGAACCAGGATCAGGCAGACGAGGAGAAGAAGCTCAAGCTATTGTAGATAAACAATTACAAGAAGCGGCTGTTGGTAATGAGGAAAATATTAAAAGAGCTATTGAAATTGAAACAACCCTACAGCCATATACTGATGAACGTATTGTTATTAGTCCTGCAGAAGCTACTTTAGATGCACCTACTTTACAAACACAGAAAGCTCTTGAACAATCAGCTACACCTGAGTTTACAAGAAAAAATTTANNAAGAAAAGAAAATATACTNAACGCTATATCAAATTTTATATCTCAAAAATTTACAGGGAATGCTATCGATGATGCTCCTTTAGTTGTATATGATGCAGCTAAACAACGNTATNTNTTGACAGTAGGTAGAATANANAAAGGTGANCAAGAGTTAGCGACCAAGATTTCTATTTTAACAAATGCTGATACAGGCGTTTACCCTCAAATAAGTAATAGAACAGAGGCAGGTCAAGAAATAAGACAAATTGTTTCAGCCGCTCACACACAAGCTAAAGAATCAGCAGAAGCTCTAGCTAAAAACCTGAACATAAATAATGCAGATCAAGTAGCTTCTATGGATGCTTTTGAAGCAGCTAAAAACGCAGTTCGTAATGCAGTAACTTCAAGAGCAGGTGAAGAGGCACTTAGTTACCAAGGATTAAACAGTACAGTTAAAAATTTTATTGAAAGTGATTTAAAGAAGATATCTTTTCAAGATTGGAAAATGTTTAGAGACCAAGTAAGCTCACAAATAGGGAAAGCTTTTGCGACTAATAATAAATCAGATCAAAGGACTNTAGCTATCCTTGCAAAAACATTAGACGATTTAGGTGAAGCGTTTGGTAGAACTAATACAAAATTTAAAGAGTTTCAAAACTATTACGATCAAANNGTAATACGCCCTTTTGAAACNAGTCANGTAATAAAAATCTTAGCTAAAGGTAGAGGGGGANCTGGTGATAGACCTGTTTACTATTTAGCTGATGAGCAAGTAGCAAAATCTTTNCTAAAAGATAGCAATACTGCAAAACAATTTATGACTTTATTTGGTGATAATCCAGCTCAATTAGAAAATATACGAGCTGCTGTTTTAGATGAGATTAGATCAGTGGGTGTAGTTGGTGGTGATTTTAAACCAAATGCTATCAACAAATATATGAATAATAATAGAGAAACTTTAACAGAGCTTGGTTTGTTTGATGAACTTTCTAATACTCAAAATTTAGTAAATCAATTAACTACAAGAGCAGCTACTTTAGATGCTCGTAAAAAAATAATTAATCAAAATGCTATGTATTCTGCTGTAGCTAGAGCTATGAAAGTAGAAGACCCTGAAAAACTTATAAATGATATTTTAAAAAGCCCTAGATTAGCTCGTGAAGTTAAAACAAAACTAGGTAAAGATCCAGAAATATTAGAAGCATTTAGAGCAGCAGTTATGCAGAAAGCATTAGGTAACAGTCCTAGTGCTTTAGATAATCCGCTTGATTTTAAAAAGTTTCTTGTTAATAATGAAAGATCACTTAATGCGATATTTGATAAAACACATATAGATAATATGTATTTAGTTGCAGATGCCGCTGAANGAGTTTTNGCAACTCCTATGGTNGCAGGAGCAGGAATGAAGTCCGAAGACTTAATGTCTAGGTTCGCTTCTAAACTTGGTACAAGTGTGGCAGGAGCTTCTACACGTTTCGTTGCTCTGCAAGAGGGTAGGATTGGGTCAAAAGCAGCAGCAGCTTACTTTATAACAAGAGGATTATCTGCAAGGTCAGCAGCTCGAGCAGATGCTTTATTTAAAGAAATGATGTTTAATCCTGAAGTAGCAAAGTTATTAGTTAAAGAAGGACCACAAGATTTTAGTATCACCCCAGAAACGAATAGAGCTATAAATACTATTTTATTTAANATAGGAGTTTTACCCACTGTNCGAGAAACAATNGGTAAAGAAAGNCCTACNGAAGATATTATGATAGAGTTCCCTAAAGCTTTTGAATTACCTGATGATGAACAAGAAACTGCTCCACCTGAAATTGTNCCACCTNCAAGNTCAGATCAAGTTATGAATATCCCTCCCAGAAGTNNTTTACCTCCTGCACCTGTCNCAAATATGCAACCACCAAANATTCNAACAGCTTCAGCTACTGATCTTTTCCCTTTTGATCCAACGCTTGCTGCTATAGAAAAACGACAAAATGCTAAACAAGGAATTATGTCTCTAACTTAACTGATGAGAAACCAATGGCTGATAAATTACCAAAAGTAAGTATTGCTGTAGTCGGGGTTGTAATCGCCCAGATTGGTGGTTTTATATGGTGGACTGCACAGCAAGCGAGTACAATACAGAACCTTGAAGAAACTGTAAATGTTTTAACAGTAGAGAATAATGCAACTGATCGCACTAATCTTATAAGAGATGTTGAAGAAAACAAACGAAGAATAGATGATATTATTGATTATATCGTTGAAGTTGAAGAAGATGGTGGCGAAACGATTGATGAAATTTATGAAGAGTTCGAAGAGGTATATGAAACCCAAGAGGGGTTTATTTTACAGTTTAATCAGATTGTTAAACTGCAAGCTAGAGTTAAAACTCTAGAAAACACATTAGAATTTTTAGCAAGACGTCCCACCTTATCTGACGGTAGATAACCATGGATCCCTTAACAATTTTAGCAGGACTGAAAACAGGTCTTGCCGCAGGTAAAACTGTCGCAGGTCTGAGTAAACAGATTGGACAATTTTTTGACGCNACTGACCAAGCAAAGAAAACTCTACAGAAAAAAGGTATATCAAGCAAAAGTACAAATGCTACAGCGTTGGATCGTTGGGCGAAAATTAGACAAGCAGCAGANGCNGAAGCTGAACTCCAAGAGTGGATTACGCAAACTTATGGGCGATCAAAATGGTTAGAGTTATTAAAAATCCGTAAAGAAGTTTTAGCAGAAAAACGCGAAGCTGAAGCTCAAGCAAGACGTGATGCTATACAAAGACAAGAGTTAATGATTACTATAGTAGGTATAATCGTATTACTCATATTTACGTTTGTTGGAGCTACAGCTTATCTACATTANATGGGTTGGCTAGATATAAGGGATTATTTTCCATGATGTATGTTTTAATATTTTTACATTTTGTAAACACAGACCATTTAAAATATTATCAGATCGGCACATACTCTGATAAAGAAGAGTGTTTAGCTCAAGCAGAAAAGGCAAAGATACTGGTAACACATAACTCAATGAAGGTAGCTTGTTTAGAAGTTACGAACACATAGTTAAATTATCCAGTCTTTGTAACCTTCAGCTAATACTTGTGAGCTAATATCTATTTTATTACGCAATGCTCTAAGTATTTTTTCATCACTTGTTTTATCTGCAACAATATCAATATAGGTAACTTTGTTTACTTGACCTATACGATGAGCTCTNTCTTCGCTTTGCAACCTAACNTCTAAATCGTATCCATTACTNTAATAGATCACTGTTTTTGCTTCTGTCAGAGTCAGACCGTAGCCACCTGTGCGTGGTTGCCCAACGAAGAACCTCAGAGGATCGTCTTTATTCTGAAACTTTTCAACAATTAACTGCCTTTCTTCTCCTGGAGTTCCACCATAAAATAATTCTACAGATTCAGCACCATATTGCTTGGTAAGAGCTTCTCCTATTATTTCGAGGTCATGGGTAAAGTTTCCCCATATAATTACTTTACCGTCTGTTTCTTCTAATACAGACATNAGCTCAGTTAGCTTGTTACTTGGAACTTTGATCATTCGNCCATCTTCTAGCTTTGCAAAACCAGAGCAAACTTGTTGCAACCTTAATAGTTGAGTTAAGATAGTAGAGGCAGAAACCATGCCCTCGTCTTCAATAATCGCGAGTGCATTTCGTTTTAATTGGTCGTACAATTTACGTTGCTCAGGTGTTAGCTCTACTGATCGTTTAGTATATACTTTGTCAGGTAAATCTAAACAGTCTTCTTTGCGTACTCTAAAACTAAATTCTTCTATTAGCTCATTTAGCTCACTTAGGTTTTGATATCCTACAATCTGGTTNAAAGAGTGAGCTCCCATGTTTTTCCGTACCATTTTAGCATAGCGGTTTTGGAATGTCCAAAAAGAGGTATGTCCTAATACATTGTTTTNTAAAAAATCACATTGTGTGTATAAATCAAGTGGTGATTTAGTTACAGGAGAACCAGTAAGGATCCTACGATAAGGGGCGTTTTTGCCAAGTTTTATTATACTCTTTGTACGATTCGCTGTTCGTGATTTTATAGTAGTGCTTTCATCTACAGCAAGCATTGCCCTATGGCAGAGTAAAAACTTATCAGCAACCTCAACCCCACGTTTAGTNGACAACGCTTCTACATTCATAAGGAATATTTGTAGGTCATCTGTTATTTTATTTAACGTGTTTAATTCTTCTNGTTTCTTTTTTGTTTTTTCAGGTGACCATGTAACAATGTTCGCTTTTACATGATCGGGCAAATGTGTTGGTAACTCTTTGCGTTCCCAGTTTCTATACACACCTTTTGGTGCAATAATCAAGGCAGAATCTATTTCACCTTTATCGTACAGCATAGCAATATTATCTATNAGAACTTTAGANTTACCTGTACCCATATCCATAAAAAGAGCATAATACTCTTTATTCCAAGATTTTTCTAAAGCCTTGAGTTGATGCTCGTATGGCTTGAATTTAAACTTGTATCGCATTCGCCCTCTTTCTATTGGGTACGTTAATTCTATTATACCACCCTGTAGTAGACAACCGTTATTTTATCTGGTTTGTTATATAGAGAAAAAGATCGATAGGATTATTTTAAAATTTTAACATTTTATAATATACGATATACAATATCTTCAACTTTCGTGTCCGCGCGACTAAATTGGACTTTATTTTATTGGTCATTTTTTTATTTTTAGTGCCTATTTATAAAAGTAAAAACCCCTAAAGATAGTGGAGATAGTAAAGGATAACTTACTGCTTTTGTTTTTACACTATATAAAGTAAAGTAAAATACACCCATGTGGAGAAAGACATGACAGTTTATATTACCCAAGAAATGCGAGGCCGTGACATTACAGATGCCACTAGCTTCGGTGATGTAGAAATACTTGTACCTGCAGGAGAGCAAGCAAGTTATTCTACTCAACCAACCATCAGACAAATTAACAGAAAGCTTAGTAAGTTTTCTGATGATGACTATCTTATTCTGGCAGGAGACCCTGTAGTTATAGCTTTGTGCGCTTGCCTCGCTGCAAGAGTAAACAGGGGCAAATTTAAAATGCTAAAGTGGGATAGGCAAGAGGGTAAGTATTTTCCATTGACCGCAGACTTAAATTACAAACCAGGAGGTGACAAATGAGCAGCGACTTTGAATCTGTCGCAGAGCAGTTCAGCGCAATAAATGAAGATGGCATGAGTAGAGTAAGTAAGCTTGCTCGTTTGCAATTAACATTGGAAGAGCGTGTGAAAACATTAGAAGAGGAGGTGAAAGAAACTAAGAGAAGTTTAAAAGAAGTAGCAGAGGAACAATTACCTGCTGCGATGGCTGAATATAATATGACTAAAATTGGTTTGGAAGATGGCTCAGAAATTAAAATTAATAAATTCTACAGTGCTTCTATACCGAAAGATAAAGCAGATGAATCGTTTGCATGGTTAGTGGATAATGGTTTCGGTGATTTAATCAAAAACCAAGTAGCTACAAACTTTGTTCGTGGACAAGAAGAACAAGCAAATAAGTTTGCAGAAGAATTGACAGAAAGAGGTATGCCCGTNAACAGTAGNAAATGGGTAGAACCNATGTCATTGAAGGCTTGGTATAAAGAGTCTANTGAAAATGGTATTTCAATACCAGATGAACTGTTCGGTGGTTACATCGGAGAAAAAGCAAAAATNACTACTCCAAAGAAAGGGTAAAATATGTCAGATACTAAAGAACTAACTAAGACTAAAAGCTCAAACGTAGTTTCCTACGAGGGTATGGAAGAATACAGTGGTACAGGATTTGGTGAGGTAGGTGCAGATGACCTTTCCATACCGTTCCTAAGGATTCTTGCACAGCTTTCGCCACAAGTTAATAAACAAGATGGTGCTTACGTTCCTGGAGCAGAAGCAGGAATGATGTTTAATACAGTGTTGAACGAAACCTACGATGGCGAAAAAGGTATTCACGTTGTGCCATGCCACTACAACAGACGTTTGGTTGAGTGGAAACAACGTGAACAAGGAGGTGGGTACGTTGGCTCTTACTTACCAGATGATCCCATTAAGGATACAACTACCCAAAATGAAAGAGGGCAAGATATGNTGCCAAATGGCAATATATTAACCAACACAGCTCAGTTTTTTGTGTTGATGTTACACCCTCAATTTGGTGCTCAGCGTGTGCTTATGACTATGTCATCTACACAACTTAAGAAAGGTAGGAAGTGGTTGACACAAGCGCAATCTATGACCGCTAAAGGTAAAAACGGTATTTATGTTCTGCCTCTAATGTCACAAGTATATACTGTAAAAACCACGCCAGAGAAAAACGATAAAGGTAATTGGTTCGGTTGGGATATTAGCCGTAAACGTGCATTAGACCTTTCTGTACCTGCTGATAAAGATATATTTGAATCAGCAGTTGGTTTTGCAAAATCTGTAGAGGCAGGTGAAGTAAAGGTAAAAGAAGAAGCCCCTGAAGAGGCTAAAGACGTAACCCCTAATACAAGTGATGACAACCACGACATCATGTAAAAGAACAGTTATGGGGAGTCATGACCCCATACTGCGTAGACCATTTCTCTGTTTCCTACAATACATTTTTCCCAAGAGAGATGGTCTACACTTATTAGGAGGTAGCCATGTCACTTGCACAAGATTTTTACGATTTATTTAAAGGCAGCGATATTGCTCATGGCACATACGTCGTAAAGAGTAATAGAGAAGCAGACGGAAAGAAACAAGGTACAGCAAAAGTTATTCGTGAACCCACAACGATAGCTATGTGGGAAGACCATTTAAAAGGTGGCACAGGTCTTGGAATTATTCCAATTAAAAGTGATAATACTTGCCATTGGGGTGCGATAGATATTGATGAATATAGTGTTAGTCATAAAGATTTAATTACAACTTTAGCTAAAAATAAAATCCCTGCTGTAGTAGGCAGGACTAAAAGCGGTGGAGCTCATGTATGGATATTTTTAAGTGAGCCTGTAGAAGCTGAAGATATGCAACGCAAACTAACTGAGCTAAGTGCTGCTCTTGGTTTTGCAGGGAGTGAAATATTCCCAAAACAAACAACAATATTGCTAGATAGGGGCGATACAGGCAACTTTCTTAATATGCCTTACTTTAGTGGATCTAAATCTACTCGGTATGCGTTTGACCAAAATGCAGAAACACTAACGCCAGAAGAGTTTATAGAATACTGTAAAAACTTTATTATAACTCCAAATCAGTTTCGCAAACTTAATATGGGGTTTGGTACAAAAGAGGGAGTATTAGAAGAAGGACCACCTTGTTTACAGCACTTATGCAGTAAAGGATTTGGCGAGGGTTCTCGAAACAATGCTCTATTTAATCTTGGTGTATACGCCAGAATGTTTGATGAAGATAATTGGGAGCAGCTAGTTCAACGCTACAATGTAGATTACCTCAGCCCACCACTAAGTCATGGTGAGGTAGGCAATACAATCAGACAATTAAAAAAGAAAGATTACTTTTATAAATGTGAAGACCAACCTATAAAACCTTTCTGCGATAAAGAGTTATGTAAAGTAAGGAAGTATGGTGTAGGACCAAGCGGTATAGGCAATGATATGTCTAGTCTTACTAAAATTGATGGTGACCCCCCTATCTGGATTCTTAACGTAGATGGCGAAAGATTAGAGCTTAGTACCAATGGTTTAACTAGTCAAGCACAGTTTCAAAAAGAGTGTGTGTCACAAATAAATAAATTTCCTATTATGGTTAGTCAACGTGCATGGCAGACACGTATACAGTTATTGTTAGATAATTTAACTATTGTAGAAGTACCGCCTGATGCCACGTTCAAAGGAGAGTTTGAAGATTTACTTCATGCTTTCGCTGCGGAAAGAGCTAAAGGTGAAGAACGCGAAGACATCCTACAAGGTGTTGCAGTTTGGACAGAAACGAGAGTATACTTTCAAATAAAGGATTTAAAGAAACATTTATCTGTAAACGATTTTAATCATTATACTTCTAATAAAATAACTTTAAGATTACAAGATTTACAGGCAGAAAAAATGTTTTGGAGAGTAAGGGGGAAGGGTATCCATGTATGGTCATTACCACAAGATTATTTTCAAACAGATGAGTCAGAAATTACACTGCCTCAGCTACCTGCTGAAAATGACATAATATAATGCACATCGTTCTCGGACCTCCAGGAACAGGCAAGACAACTAAACTTCTTAATTTAGTTGAACAATACCTTGCCTCTGGTGTGCCGCCAGATCGTATAGGGTACTTTGCTTTTACAAGAAGAGCAGCACAGGAAGCTATAGAAAGAGCTTGNACCAAGTTTAATATATCTAAAAAAGAGTTACCTTATTTTAGGACTCTACATAGTCTAGCTTTTTTGCAAGCAGGNTTGACCCATTCACAAGTGATTACGCCAGATAAATANCAAGAAATAGCTGANTGGTTAAAAATAGGAAANTTTTATGGNGGAGGTAATGTAGAACAAGGACCATANAAAGACTTTGGGTATGGTGATAAGTTCCTTGAAATTATTAATATTGCTCGTATATTACGCCAACCATTACGCAAGATATATAACAATAGTATCGTACCTTTGAAAACAGATTGGGCTAGAGTTGATTATGTAAACAGAGGTATAGAGCATTGGAAAAACTCTTATGGGCTGTATGATTATACAGGAATGTTAGAGGCTTTTGTAGAACGTGACCTTTGCCCTAAATTAGAAGTGGTATTTATAGATGAAGCCCAAGACCTGTCACCTTTGCAGTGGGAAATGGTAAGACAGTTAGAACAAAAAAGCAAGATATGTTATGTAGCAGGTGATGATGACCAAGCTATTTACCGTTGGGCAGGAGCAGATGTAGATTANTTTGTAGGTCTTGAAGGTGATGTNACCTTANTAAATAAAAGTTATCGTATTCCTTCTTCGCANCATACACTCAGCCACAATGTAATCAAAACGATAGTGGGGCGTAGGGAAAAAGAGTTTGAACCAAGACAAGAAGAGGGTAATATCACTTGGCATCGCCATTCTGAAGAGGTGAGTTTATCAGAAGGTGACTGGTTATTACTGAGCAGAACTACCCGAGGAGCTCAACAAATAGAGGAAGAAGTAAGAAGGCGAGGACATTTATACATCTACAATGGTTCTAAAAGTATTGACAGTAAGGTACTAGAAGCAGTCAGGTTGTGGGAATATTTACGAGAAGGAAACAAGCTGAGCAAAGAACAAGTCTTACTCGTGTATAAACATATGATGATAAACAGTCAAATAAAATATGGTTATAAAACAATGCCTGATGGTGAGGAGGGTTCTTTTTATAGTTTGCAAGAGTTACAAAATAATCATGGTTTATTACACAATCATCCATGGGATATCGGACTAGGCAAAATAAATCAAAGAGACAAAACGTATATAAAAGCTTGTTTAAGAAAAGGTGAAAGTTTGACCGAAACACCTCGACTACGAATCTCTACTATTCATTCAGCTAAAGGTGCTCAAGCAACTAATGTAATGTTATTAACCGATACGATGAAACGCCCATACTCAATGTGGCGTAAGATACGTACCTATGAAGAAGATGAAACAAGAGTATTTTATGTTGGACTTACCAGAGCCATAAATAATATACATTTGATACATCCTATGTATAGTCAAGGGTATGCGTTGCCCTACTGAACAAACAAGATAAATAAACGCTTATCAAGACTAACAGTGCGTGTATTATGGTGTAGCATTAAAAACATAGAAAGGGATAAAATGCAGGTAAAATATTTCACCAAAGACCTTTTGGTAAAGGCTAACAAAGCTGCGATTCGTACTAAACGTAATCGTACGCTTGAACCAAAGTATTTATCAGAGCTTGATGAAGACAATAAGTACCCGATTGTATGGACAATGCCACACAATGATGTAGAGATGCGCGTTCGCTTACTATTAACAGCAGACTCTGATGCGTGGCTCGACATACCTTTTAAAACCTACGACAACTTACCTGTCGTAACAATGCCAACACATTAACTCGAGAAAGGAGTATTTAAATGGCACATGAAGTAGAAACTATGGCTTATGCAGGAGAAGTTCCTTGGCATGGTCTAGGCAAACAGGTTGACGGTGATATGTCACCTGAACAAATGTTAAAAGCTGCCCAGATTGATTGGACAGTTAGTAAGCGACCTGCTTACACAGTTGATAAACCAGANTGTTGGAATATTGTAGACCCAACAGGCGAGGCAGGGTTTTTACGTTGCCCCGACAATTATTTTCTTGTTCGTGATAGTGACAACAAAGTATTATCTCCGTGTGGTGAGGGTTATGTTCCTTTCCAAAATTCAGAAGTTATGGACTTTTTCAAAAAGTTTACCGAAGCAGGTTCTATGACTATGGAAACGGCAGGTAGTTTAAAAGATGGCAAAGACATTTGGGGGTTAGCAAAACTAAAAGATGAGTTTGCTCTCGCAGGTGGCGATGAAGTAGGTGGTTATTTGTTATTAAATAACAGCCACCAAGTAGGCAAAGCGATGACGGTTATGTTTACACCGATACGTGTTGTCTGCAAGAATACACTCACTATGGCATTGAACGCAGAGGGTTCGCGTTTCCGTGTGCTACACTTGCAAATGTTCGATGAGGAGATCCACAAAGCGGCAGAAGAAGCTTTGGGCATTAGTGGACACCAAATGCAAAACTTCAAAGAACAGTCTGAGTTCTTGGCAAGTAAAACTGCTACCGACTTCGATGTGAGCAATTTTATCGCAGAGTTGTTACAACCAAACTTATTGATTGAACGAGCTAAAGCACCTAACCCAGATGCGTTACCTCCGTTACACCAAGAGTTTGCTCGTACAGCAGAACTTGTGCATGAGGCAGTAGAAACAAGTCCAGGAGCAAACCTGTCTTCTGCTCGTGGCACTTGGTGGGGAGCAGTAAATGCTGTGACCTATGTAGTTGATCACCAGAAAAAATCTTTAGCTGAGGGTAATGCGTTACACTCTGCATGGTTTGGGTCTGGTGCAAATACTAAACGTAAAGCATTGACAAAAGCTATTGAGTATGCTAACGCAGCTTAACTTGATAAAGTAAATGTTGTCTTGGTAGTGTTCGTATACTAGAATATGAACACTACCTGTTTTCCATAGAAAGGGAATTAAATGCACTATGCGATATGTGAAAGTAACAATGAGAACAGCCCTTACCAAGTGCTGTCTTTTACTTCTTTAGCCTCTATGAAAGATTGCCAGTTTATAGACCAACATAGTATGGTTTACAATGACAAAGAGCCTAGACAATTAATAGATAATTGGCAACAAGATGAGCTTGAAAGCACATGGCTCAGCATTTTGCTTAACAGTAAAAAAGCTCACCAAAGGTTTTTTACTGACCTTACTACATACCGAAATATGAAGAATAAGTTTCAGAATAAAGAGATAGCGGCACAGAAACTCCATGAAGTTGTGCTGTTTTGTGTTAAACCATGGAAAAAGGAAAACCAAATGAATGATACGGTAGAAACCCCTACAATTCATGTAGATCAATTTAATAACAAAGCCCAAAAAGCAGAAAAAGAGGTGCGCCCTCGTTTTGAAAAAACTGCTAAAATAGTTTGTCTTATGGCAGACCCCCCAATCCGTTCAGGTACAAATCGTTACCGCAATATGCAAGTTATTATGGGATGCACTACTGTAGCTGAAGCNATGGAAAAACTTCGTGCTTTAGATCCTTCTCCAGGAGGTGGGGTAGATATTAAAATTGCTGTAAAGGCAGGAGCTATAAAATTAGTAGAAACAGATGCTTATAAAGACATACCATTTTAAGGAGTAGTTTTATGGATACCGAAGCTGTAGAAAGATACTTTGGTTGGATAAATGAAAGACATTCTATTTACCAACGTAGGGTAGCCGACGAGATACCACCATGGACAGAAGATAAAATTCTTCAGGACTACAAGTTTACAAACCCTTTTCGTGAAAATGATAAAGTAACTGTGTGGATGCGTGAGAACTGGACTAACCCAAACCACAACCGTCCACATGGTGAAATTATCTTTAACTGCTGTTTATTTCGTATGATTGGCACAACTGAGTTTGCTGATGCCCATAAATGGGTGTACGAAGATGAGGGGTGGGATAAAACTAAAACCAAACAACTAATTGAAGACAGGTTGTCAAAAGGGTTACGAACTTTTACTGGTGCATATATAATCACTAATCAAGGTTTAAAAGCACCAAAATCGGAGGTAGTAGTTGACTATTTTCTTGCGCCCATTTGGGAAAAAAAGGAAGAACTTTCAAAGGTTGCCGAGGAATCTTTATCCCTCCAAGCCCTGCACCAAGCGATGGCTTCCTATAAAGGATGGGGAGGGGGAGGCTTTATGTCATACGAGGTGGTTACCGACCTCAACTACACACCTGTGTTGGAAGCCGCGAAAGACCAATTCTCGTGGGCTAACGCAGGTCCTGGAGCCGTGCGAGGATTNAACCGTATACATTTGCGTGACCTTAAAAAAGGCATGAATCAAGAAACCGCAAATATAGAAATGCGATTATTGTTAGATGAAGCCCCTAAGTATTGTAANCCTCATGTGCCTATAGCTCGTGTAGATATGCGTACCATAGAGCATAGCTTNTGTGAGTGGGATAAATACGAACGTGTGCGCTTAGGACAAGGCACACCTAGAAGTAGATATAACGCTAATATATTATCAAACGATAACTTTAAGAAAGGAACTGTAGAATGAAGTTCTTAATGACACTATTCCAAATACAAGATTATGGTGGTATAATTAACCATGCTGAATATTTGACTAAAGGCTTAAAAGAGTTAGGGCATGAAGTAGATTTTTGTATGCTCGTTCCTAAAAGTGCTGTTTCTAATAGATCACCAATCCGAGGTAGGGATGGAGATTATAAATCTTTAGAAGGTGGGACAGGGTATAAGTTTCACCAAGCACGAGGGTGGAAGGGTATACCCAAGATACCTTATGTGAGTAAACAGGCACGAGAGCTATTTAAAGAAAAGTGCAGTAGATACGATGCTGTTCTCTGGCACATACCTGTACCCACCCTTAATAAAGATAATACGGAGATTACAGCTTGGCTAGATTTGTATGATCATGGTAGCAAAAACATTGCTATCATACATGATGGTAACCTGCCTAAGTTGTATCCACACCTTATCTCTGTTTCAGAATATTTTCATGCGGCTGTATGCGTTCATGAAAGTGCGTATCACTCGGCACAATATTTAGATATTCCACGCAAGTTAATCTTAAACCCATTTAAAATACATGGAGATTTTGGTTATGATTTTGATCAACGTAGTGGTGCATTAGCAATCCAAATATTTAAAGCGTGGAAACGAGTGGATACTTTGGTTCGTGCTGTACCATTTATAAAAGAGGCTGTTGTAGTCGGTGGGGCAGGGATTGAATATAGATATATGACCAGTAAAGATAAATGCAAACCTAAATATTTTGATTCTAATGGTAATCGTATTTGGGCAATCGCCCTCAATACAGGTATGATTTATCGTGGCGTTGTGCCTAATGAAGAAGTATTGCAAATGCTTGGTGAAACTAAACTACAGATAGACCCTAGCTTTTCTAAAAAGTATTCTGACTATGGCGCACACTTTAATCGTACAACGGTAGAAGCTATGATCAAAGGTGCTGTACCAATGGCTACAGATTTGGGTATGAAAAATAGCCAGATATTTAAGTCTGGGAAAAATTACATAGAGATACCTCATACAGCTACCCCCGAAGAGTTTGGGGATATCGTAAATGAAGGGCTAACTAATAAGGAACAGTGGGAAACAATACGACACAATAATCTAGGGCTGTTATATAAATTTGATATGCGGAACGTAGCGCAAGAATATGTAGACCTTGTAACTCAACCAACGCATTTTCTTGAAAAAGGTCAACCAGAACAGAATATTCAGCTAATTATCGATTGCAATAAAAACCTACAGTTCTTTGGTTTACCGAGGCTTTCGACGCTAATCGAAGAGCGCAATGACTATACACAAATGGGTTACCATACCAAACTATAATAACAACCATCGAGGAGGCCACTATGCAGTCGATACACGCAAGAAACGTAAGCGAGGCATTATACCTAGCTAAACAAGCATTAGAAGTTAACGGAGTAGAAGTGCAAACTCGTAATGGGGCAGCTTTAGAGTTCCCCACCCCTGTTATGACAACTTATACAGATAGCCGTGAACGAGTACTGTTTTATCCACAACGAGATGCTAACCCATACTTTCACTTTATGGAATCTTTATGGATGTTAGCAGGGCGTAATGATGTAGAATGGATTAGCCAGTTTAACGGCAGGATAAATACCTACAGTGATGATGGTCAACATTTTCATGGNGCATATGGCTTTAGATGGAGAGAATGGTTTAAAGAAGATCAATTATTAACTGCTATCCATAGGCTGAGGAATTATCCAAATGATAGAAGAACAGTTATTGGGATGTGGGATCCATGGGAAGATTTGCAGGAAGATAATGATGGCAAAGATTACCCCTGTAATACCCAGATTTATTTTTGGTCTCGTAAGGGCAAACTAAATATGACTGTAGTAAATCGTAGTAATGATATGATCTGGGGGGCTTACGGAGCTAACGCTGTGCATATGTCTTTTTTACTAGAGTATATGGCAACAATGTGTGGACTTCGGGTAGGGATTTACTATCAGTTTAGTAATAATCTTCATGCTTATGTAGACACTTTACAAAAGTTAGATAATTTGCCGTTAGAGTATGAACCATATCTTACTATAGCAGATGATGGGTTAAGCTATGCCTCCCCACCCTTAATAGATAACCCTGCTACTTTTGATCAAGACCTTAGTCAGTGGTTTAAAAGGTGGGGAGGCGATAATAAGGCTAGTAAAACGAGATTAAAATACAATGACAAAGTTGAAGATACAGGTGCGATAAATGATTACCTGAATACAACAGCAACACCTATGATTAAATCTTGGAGAGCATGGAAAAGTAGAAATACAAACAAACTATTTATGGATGAAGCCATAATCGAGGCAACAACAATTAACGATAGGGCATGGCGTAAGGCGTGTCTTGAATGGTTAGAGAGGAGAACATAATGAGTGTTCAGTCAGATAAAGTCGAGTATAATTACAGTGAAATGATTTCACTCGTAGAAAAAGTAGCACAAGTAGATGTTACAAAACTACATAAGGCAGAGCAGAGTTACGGAAACAGTTGGAAACAAAGAGGTGGCGTAGGTGCGTTCATGATGCTTGCCCGAAAGTGGGACAGGCTTGAAAAGCAAGTAAATGAAAGCAATTACGACATCTTTCTTGCTGCTGAAAAAGACACTAGAGCTGAAGGTATCTTAGATGATATACAAGATTTACGCAGGTATCTTATGTTAGTTGAAGCAGAAATTATTCGGAAGGAAACAACGAATGACCAAGAGCCAGACCTCTTCCTCGAAGACAGATGCGAATGGAAAACTAGATGAAGTGCTAATCGCCGTTTGTGAGTGTGGAGCTACAAAGGAGGTTACTTTTCGCAATTTGAAAAATAAGTGGGCTAAATGTCATAAATGCAACCAACCGATGAAAGTGAAAAGTAATGCAGTTTCCTTTATTTCAACCCCCGACTGAATGGGTTATGCCTGATGGTTATCCAGATCTTAGCCATGCTAGAGAAGTAGCTATAGATTTAGAAACTAGAGATCCTAATCTTACAACATTGGGTTCAGGGTGGGCTAGNAAAGATGGATATATTATAGGTATCGCTGTAGCAGTAGATGGTGANCAATGGTACTTTCCTATACGACACGAGTTAGGTTCTAATCTTGACCCCAAAACAACAATCAGGTGGTTACAAGAGGTATGTTCAAAGGATCGTGATTATATTTTCCATAACGCTCCTTATGATGTCGGGTGGTTGCTTGCTGAAGGTGTAACTATCCAAGGAAGAATAGTAGACACAATGGTTGTTGCCCCTTTGTTAGACGAAAATCGTTTTAGCTATGCCTTAAACGCTATTGGCAGAGATTACTTACAAGAGCGTAAATCAGAAAAAGAGCTACGAGAAGCAGCCGAGGCATTTGGTATCAATGCTAAAAGTGAGATGTACAAACTTCCTGCTGCTTATGTAGGAGCTTACGCAGAACAAGATGCAGCATTGACCTTACGCTTGTGGACACATTTTAAAGGGTTAATCATAAAAGAAGATATTGGTGATATTTTTGACCTAGAATTAAAAGTATTGAAAACGATTATACCTATGCGACAACGTGGCGTCCGTGTAGATTTAGAAAAAGCCGAGCGTATTAAAATTGATTTAGAGCAGCGTGAAAAGAAATTACTTGACGAAATTAAAAAACAATCAGGTATCGCTGTAGAGTTGTGGGCTGCTGAGAGTGTATCAAAAGCATTTGATGCTTTAGGTTTAGAGTATAGTAAAACAGAAAAAACAGGAGCACCAAGCTTTACTAAAGGATTCTTAGCCAACCATCCCCATAAAGTACCACAAATGATTGTACAGGCTAGAGAGTTTAATAAAGCAAGAACTACTTTTGTAGATACAATATTAAAGCACCAGATAAATGGGCGTATCCATGCTGAGCTACACCCTCTGCGTTCTGACGAGGGTGGCACAGTCACAGGCAGATTTAGTTATAGTAACCCTAATCTTCAACAAATCCCTGCTAGGCACGGCGAAATTGGTCCAATGATACGCAGCCTATTTATACCCGAACAAGACACATTATGGGGGGCGTTCGATTACTCTAGCCAAGAACCGCGCATAGTTGTGCATTACAGCAAGCTCATGGGCTTCAGAGGGGCTTCTGACTTTGCAGAACAATACAATGCAGATGCACGAACGGACTTCCACCAAATGGCAGCAGATATTGTGGGCGTTCCTCGCAAACAGGCTAAAGATATTAACCTCGGGTTGTTCTACGGTATGGGGTCTAAAAAGTTGGCGGCAAGTTTAGGTTTAGAGTTTGAAGATGCAAAAGAGTTGTTTGCTCAATATCATGAAAAAGTACCCTTCGTACGAGAGNTAAGTGATTANGCNATAAACAGAGCAAGCCAAAAAGGNGTGATTCGTACCGTTCTAGGCAGACGTTGCAGGTTTGATAAATGGGAACCGAACAAGTATGGGAGTTGGAAACCAATGACTTACCAAGAAGCTTATGCCGAACATGGTCCTGCAATCAAACGAGCGTTTACTTATAAGGCTCTTAATAAACTTATCCAAGGAAGTGCTGCCGATCAAACTAAAGCTGCGATGGTTGCTTTAGCTGATGAAGGTATACTTCCCATGATTCAAGTACATGATGAACTAGATGTCTCCGTAGAAAGTGAAGACCAAGCTAAAAAGATTACGGAGATAATGCAGGATTGCGTCAAACTAGAAGTACCCTCCGTAGTCGACGCAGAGTTTGGACCAAATTGGGGGGAAGCAAAACAAACATTTACGGAGAAACCATGGACAAGAGGATTAAAAGACAACCACAGCGAAATGAAAATCTAGCCAAGCTACACGCTCGGTTAAAAGGTGGACACGTTGTTCGGTATCATACACGACCAGAGTTAGGAGATGGGCAAAATGTAGCTGCTCATACTTGGAGGGCAATGGTTATTCTGCAAACCCTTTATCCTGACGCAAGCAAAAACTGCATCTTGCATTTACTATATCACGATGTAGCAGAAGCTGAGGTGGGGGATGTACCTGCTACGACTAAATGGAATTACCCTAAAATCAATGATCTAATGGTAAAAGCTGAAAGAGCTTATGAACAATCTATTAGGGTGGGTGATACTGTACACAAAATTACTGAAGAAGATAAAAAGATGTGCGACATTGCCGATAAATTAGAGCTTGTATTGCATTGTTATCGTTTAATGCAACAAGGTAATGGTATGGCAGAAGATGTTTTTTTACGAGGGGTAGATTATTTAAATAAAGCGTACAGAAACGAACTGATTTTTGAACCTGTTTCTGAAATAATCAAAACATTATGTGATGATGTTTAATGGCTAAAAAAGATCTTAAATATGTGATTATGTATTCCCCAACTACAGGGTATAATCGAAAAGATGGCTATTTTAAATTTATATCTGCAAAATTCACTGAATTATTAGAAAGTAAAAAAGTAAAAAAAGTTAAACTAATTGTTGATACAACAGATGAAAAGTATGAACTGGATTATAAAATGCCAAAAGAGGGAGATGAGTAATGATTGTGGGATTTACTTGTGGAACATTTGATTTAGTACACGCAGGTCATGTATTGATGTTAAAAGAAGCAAGCGAAGTATGCGACTTTTTAATCGTAGGGCTACATATAGACCCAAGTGAAGAGCGTGAGTGGAAAAATAAACCAGTGCAATCTATTCATGAACGCTTTATACAGTTAGAAGCGATAAGGTATGTTGATTATGTTTTACCTTATCATACTGAACATGATATGCATGAGCTATTGCAGATACTTAGAGTAAACGTCCGTATAGTAGGCGAAGAGTATAGGAACAGACCTTTGAGCGGAGAACATCTGCATGAAAATTTAAATATAAAACTGCACTATAATAGCCGTAGACATGGATTCTCCTCGACCGAATTACGAGACCGAGTAAAAAGAGCAAATAAAATAAGTCAAATNAATTAAATGCTGTTACACTTAATTACAGGCAAAATCATAGAAAGGATTTTACATGGCAGATAATGAAGGTGAGTATCGAGTAAAAGGGCGATATAAATATCATTATGGCAACCCATTACCAAGACACGGTAGCCCAAGAGATAGAGGTAATATGGATGCCTATTATGGTCGTCCCCCACGTCCACATTATTTCGTAGGAAAAACACATTTATCCAAAGAAATAAGCGAAGACAATATGTCTGACCAAGAAATAAAAGAATATTA
>FUFK010045405.1_pt1 | contig 25096 bp, 18 predicted proteins | sample 1021851 | NCBI WGS metagenome assembly FUFK01 (sample SAMEA51879418, study PRJEB19060) | metagenome | reverse complement strand
GGATTAATTCTATCAGCTCTTATGTCTTTATTATATCCATTAAACTCAGCAGTACCAGCAACCCTAAATCTATTCTTCCCCAACCTTGAGGTAACTATTTTTGCTTCATCATCAAGTAAACTTACATTAGGAGCTTTTTTCTGAGAAATTAAGTCAGTTAATGGGACTGTAATCGAATAACCTTTAACTGGATAAATATTCACCCTATCCCCAAGCATTTTTGCGAACTTGTGACTGGCAACACCTGCACAAATAACACACATGTCGAAAGTTTCTATTTGGTCTTGAAGATCCTTACCATTAAATATTATTTTTACTTCTGAACCCAATACTTTTGTCGATTTTACATCTGCACTTTGTTGGAAATTGACACCACGATCCATTGCAACTCTTGCTAAATGAGATGTAAATTTATGGATATCACCAGTGGAGTCTGTTTTGGTATAGTATCCACCTACAAATTTTTTTTCTAAATTAGGCTCTATCGTTAAAATTTCATTCTCTGTTAATCTGCGACGCTCTAAGCCTCCTAATGCTAAAAGTTCGTTTACTCTATGAGCATGCTCAAATTCTCGGTGACTTTTATAAATGTGTAAAATACCACAATTTGATTTATCAAATTCTATTCCAGCATCATCAACAATTTTCTGCATATATTTGCGAGACTCAATTGCCATCTTAACAGTCTGTATAGTATTTTTTTTATAGTTTTTGGTTTGAAGCAAAAATTCGGCTAGCCAACTTACTTTATGCCAATTAGGCCAAAAATTTATTTTGAGTGGAGCATCTTTTTTCAATAACCAAGTTACCGCTTTTAGAATGGTCCCAAAGTGATTCCAAACTTCTGCATTGCTAGCTGAAAGTTGTCCCCCATTAGCATACGAAGTCACAATAGAGGGGTATCTCTGTTTTTCAAAAACAGTCACTTTATATCCAAGTTCACTCAATACAAATGCTGTGGTTACCCCAGTAACACCAGCTCCAATTACTGCAATTGTTTTCATTTCTAAAGACTCCAAGATGTACAAATGCCATCAATTGACATTCAAAATACACCTCGCCTGTCTCTGTACCTGAGAGTTTCCCATNAGAAAATTTCTTTTTCTANACAGTTTCNCCGTCGGTGGACTTTTTTCAGTCACTTTCCAGACTGTTCACACTGATTGANNCTTTTGCCTGAGAGATTATGAGGCTTGTGCTCCTTCGGCGCTGTATATAAATCCTAAAAGCTTAGGTTTATTAACAGACTCTCCCAATCAGCGTTTCGAACATTNTAATTTTATCATAGGACTGATTTATATTCAATTACCTTTAATTTTAGATGNAAAATATAAAAGTCTATCAATAGAATAAGGGTTTATACTTTACAGGATAAAACTTTAACATTATAACCTAGCACGCTCGGCCAAACTGCTTTTAGGCTGTGCATATTTTCTTTAAAATCACTTTATAAGAGGTAATTTAATCATGACCAGCGCGTTTATTCCTGTTGCTCTTGGGGCGTTTGGCTTATTAGTCGCTTTTTTTGTTTATCAGTGGATCAAAAAATCACCCGTTGGCAGTGGGCCAGAAAAAGATATAGCTGATGAAATACACCTTGGCGCCATGGTATTTATGGCGAGCGAGTATAAGCGACTTGCAGTCTTTTGTTTAATTTGTATCATTGCACTATATGCTAGTTTAGGNGAAGGTACCGCTATAGCATTTGCGCTGGGAGCACTGTGTTCTGGTACAGCTGGTTACATTGGCATGTATACTGCTACAAAAGCAAATGTTAGAACTGCTGTTGCCGCTAAAACTAAAGGAGCTTCTGATGCATTAAATGTTGCATTTTTTGGAGGCTCAATTATGGGCCTCACCGTAGCATCCATGGGTTTGTTAGGAATTGGTGTGCTATACGGATTTATGGGAGGTAGCTTACACGGCATTGAATCTATTGAGGGTTTCGCAATGGGAGGTTCTTCTGTAGCTCTATTTAGTCGTGTTGGTGGAGGTATATTCACTAAATCAGCAGATGTCGGAGCAGANCTGGTGGGCAAAGTTGAGGCCGGAATACCGGAGGATGACCCTCGTAATCCAGCCGTCATTGCTGATAACGTTGGTGACAACGTTGGTGATGTAGCAGGCATGGGGTCTGATATTTTTGAATCGTACTGTGGCGCTATGATTGCATCTATGGCCCTAGCTGCATCAATGTCCATGGCTTCTTTGGAAGGTTTAGGGGGGGACAGAGCAGTATTGCAATTTATGCCCCTTGCTCTTGCATCGACTGGTCTTGTGTGTTCACTACTTGGTATTTTGTCAGTTCGTTTGTTCTCAAACAAAAGTGCTGATGTCGCCTTACGATTTGGTACTATTGGTTCAGCAGTAGTTTTTATTGCTGCAGCTTATTTTGTTATAACCAGCATGGGCGCATCCGTTGGCGTCTGGAATGCCGTGCTCGTCGGAGCAATTGGTGGTATTATCGTTGGTTTAGTGACTGAATATTACACTGGGGGAGCACCTGTGAGAAAAATTGCTAAAGACGGTGAAACTGGTCCTGCAACTGTTATGATTTCAGGACTGGCGATAGGGATGCAATCTGTGGCTATTCCTGTTCTAACGATCGCAGCAATTATATTCTTCGCAAATCTTTCAGCTGGACTTTATGGTGTTGGAATGGCTGCTGTCGGAATGTTGGCCACTGTTGGAATAACCATGGCAATCGATGCCTATGGTCCTGTCGCAGATAATGCTGGTGGGATAGCCGAGATGGCTGAGATGGGCTCAGAAACACGTGAAATAACTGACTCACTTGATGAGGTTGGTAATAGCACTGCTGCTATTGGAAAAGGGTTTGCAATTAGTGCGGCTGCTCTGGCTGCTCTAGCTTTGATAAGTGCTTATATTGTAAAAGTTAGTAACGGGGACCCCGATTTTGTTCTTGCAATTAATGACCCCATAGTTCTAGTTGGTATGTTTATAGGAGGTATTTTCCCTTTTATTGTAAGCTCTATCACAATGACTGCTGTTGGTGACGCTGCCTTCGAAATGATTATTGAAGTTCGTCGTCAATTCAAAGAAATTCCTGGCCTTATGGAAGGAAAAGCAAAACCAGATACAGCAAGATGTGTTGATATCGCTACACGTGCTGCATTACGTCGAATGATCCTCCCAGGTTCACTTGCTGTGCTTGCACCGGTTGTTATTGGTTTTGGCCTTGGGCCAAAAGCTCTCGGTGGCACATTAGGAGGAGCATTGATATGTTGTGTAATGATGGCACTNATGATGGCAAATGCTGGTGGAGCATGGGATAATGCAAAAAAACACGTAGAGAAGGGAAACTTTGGCGGTAAAGGCTCTGATGTGCATAAGGCAGCCGTAGTTGGAGATACTGTTGGAGACCCTCTTAAAGATACCTCTGGTCCTTCCATGAACATTTTAATCAATGTTATGGCCATTGTTAGTTTGGTAATTGCTCCACTTCTTATTTGATGAATATGTTGCATTTCTAAAATACTTTATTATTTTCAAAAAAGGTCGGCTTACAGTCGGCCTTTTTTTAACCTATACATAAAATTAAAAAATGAGCGAAGAAATAATAATCATTGGTAATAGTTTTAGTGGTCTTGGAGCGGCCATTGCCTTCGCGAAATATGGACATAATATCAGAGTCATAGCACCTAATAACAAGCCTCAACTTTTTGGTGGATTACAAATTGCACCAAACGGATTGGCTGCCTTATCTAGTTTAGATTTAAAAGATCAAATTTTAGATAAGGCGACTAGGCTTTTAGCGGTAGACATAAAATCTTTTGATTTGGCATCGACCCTTACAAAAATATGGCTATCAGGAAACAAAACTACATACGTATCAATTGCACGCCAGGACCTTCATCAAACCTTATTAAACATATGTTTGAAAAACCCCCTTATCAATTTTATTGATGCTAAAGTATCAGCCATTTCCCAAAATTTTAATAACACAACTTTAATTCTAGATAACTCCGATATAATCACCGCCTCCTTTATAGTGGGTGCGGATGGCTGGGAAGGNAAGACAAGACAATTTGTAAATCCAACAGCCAGCCAAGTAAATTCTGGGTATGCTATTTGTAGATGTATATTTCCTTCAAAAGACATCCCACCGGGTTTTTCTTTTCCAAATGTGCAATTATGGCTCGGTAATTCATGCCATTTAGTATCCTACCCAATCCGAAATGGCAAAGATGTCAATTTCGTATTTTCATTTTCTGAGAGCGCTTTTTCTAAAAACTCCATCCAATCTATTTTATCCTCTCATCCGATTTTATCACTGCTTGAAAAAAGAATGAAGGACTGGCAAATAATATCTGTAAAAAATAGTGAACCCTTATTCAACTGGCGCAGAGGTTCAGTAACATTAATAGGTGACGCAGCCCATCCTATGCCGCCTCATTTAGCTCAGGGTGCTGGTCAATCATTTATGGATATTGCATGTATTGAGAATGTTCTAGCAAAGGGGCTTTGTGTTTCCGATACGTTGAATGAAATGATAAAAATACGTATGCCAGAAGCTCATTCTGTTGCTAGGAAAAGTCAAATATCTGGAGATATTTTTCGTACTAACGGACCTGTTGCAAGCTTACGAAACCAGATAATTGGGTTAGCTGGGGAAAAAATTATAAATGAGTTTCTAAATGATTTATGGCTATTAGCCTAAAATATCTGTATTTTTTAGATAATTTTTAATTTAATTTCTGATACTTTCCGATCCATTACTTGTTTTTGAAACGAATTACACCATGTCTTATTTCATATAAAAAAAGAAATGGTGTAGGTTATTTATGAATATAAAGCATTTAAACTGGTTCCTTCTTATAATAACCATGATAAACTTAGGTACAACATCTGTGGCAAATGCTAAATCTGCATATGATTTTAATTTTGAATCAATAGAAGGAGGTATTATACCCCTGTCTGATTTTACGGGTAATGTAATACTTCTTGTTAACACTGCATCTGAATGCGGGTTTACCAACCAGTATGAAGGGTTGCAATCACTNTGGGACGAATTTNANNCAGATGGATTAGTCATAATAGGCGTTCCCAGCAACGATTTTGGGGGACAAGAACCTGGTACAAATGTCCAGATTAAAAACTTTTGTGAAGTAAATTTTAACATAAACTTTCCATTGACTGCCAAAACCATAGTTAAAGGAAACGGGGCACATCCTTTCTACAAATGGGTTAATGACGAACTTGGTTGGAGGGCTCGTCCCAAATGGAATTTTCATAAATATCTTATCGGCAGAGATGGCTCTTTACAGGGTTCTTTTTCATCCATGGTCAGCACGGAGTCATCAAACCTCCGAAATAAAATTACACAATTACTAAAAAATAAAATCTAACAACTACTATATATTTTTTTAACGAGCTTCCAAAAGTACCCCTGTCCTCTCGGATAAGGCAGTCGTTCCCGCTATCTTTACTATAGGTTGACCCTTCCAAATATATTTTTGAAGCATCATAGAAAAAACAATACCACTAGTTCCTGCATATATTGGAACCTTAACNCGATAAGCTTCTGGTCCATCTAATAAAAGNATGTTTGCAATTAATTCTCCTTCCGCTACATCTTGACCAAGCTGGACTTCATAACAAACCAATCCAGTTACCTCTGATTTGATAATCTGAGTCGCATTAAATGGCAAAGCTGGTGGCATGGGAGTACAGGTATTATCCATTTTTGAATTAACGAACCCACGCGAACTAAAAAATCCCATTAAATTTTCTGCATCTTTTCTATTTAAAGATATTTCAACATCAACTAATCCTCGATATTCCAGCGTTGCGGATAGTACTGGCTTTGGAATGGGTTTATCTGGACAACGCCTTTGNATATCTATCCATAACCTTGGCCAAATTTCATCGAAAGAACCCCCACCTGAATTTTCAGCNGTTAAAGTTACATNGGANCCCATCCAATCAGCTAGGTCTTGGTATTCAGGCATTAATTGCGGAACAATATAAATATGGTTTAATGCTTGAACGTCGCAATGCAAATCCAAAACTACATCGCAACCCATTGCTATTTTTATTATTTCAAGCCGGAGNCTTTCTAAAGCGGTTATCGGTTTCTGNTTTGATATCCATTTTTCTACNGCNNATAANACTTTATTTTTGTTTTCTTCAACATCTTGCGTTAAATTTTTAATTAATTCTCCATCTTCACTAATAATACATTCTGCAAGGTCTGGCCAATTACGATTAAAATTTATTCCAGTAGAAAAATCGAACCTACCACTATGATGGTGATTATAAATCTGTGCCATTCCAATTGGGTTTACCATGGGAAAAACGAAAAATTCAGCATTAAGTTTCCCCAACTTATCTGCCTTCTCCAACATCTCTAGTAAATAGTGCAAAATGAGCGTTCCTGGCTGCTCATCTGCATGCAGGCCTGCCTGTAAAAATATCTTAGGAACATTATTTTTCCCATCCGGGGCAAAATGATAATAAGATAAGTTATAAAAAGAGCCTGCTGTATCAGCTTGTAATTGAATCTTTAGATGTTCAACGCTTATTTTTACCTCCCGATCTTATGAAAATAAACCATTTAATTACCTCAATATATTTATTGATAGTTGGATTTTTGCTCTCTGCTCAACATCAAGGTGTCTGTTTAGATACTTATTAGCAACCCCAAAAATAGAAATTATGACGAATGTTAATAATATAAAATACATAGCCACTATTGGATAAGGCAAAAACGGATTAAATGTCTTATCTGCAAAATAATTGGCGTAATATAATGCGTCACCAGACTGCCTCCAGGCTGGAAAGCCAGAGAAAAAAATTAGTGATGTAGCGTGAAATAGAAAAATAGCTTCGTTAGTATATGAGGGCCAAGACAGACGTAACATAGAGGGCCAAATAATACGCCAGAATTTACTCCATCCAGTTATGCCATATGCCTCCGCTGCTTCCAATTCACCGGAAGGAACAGAGCGAATTGCACCGTAAAATATTTCTGCTGAATATGCGGCAGTATTAAAAAAAAGTACGATTAACCCACCAAGCCAAGCTCTTGTGAGCCAGCGCGTTTCAGCAGACAATGTTATGAAACCTAAATCAAATTCAATGCCAACTTTAGGTAGAAGTACGAAAAACTCATAAGCAAAGAAAAATTGAATAAAAAGAGGAGACCCTCTAAACACAAAAATAATACTTTCAGATGGTATTCTAAATAGTGCAAGCTTATTGTTTTTACCTACAGCAAGAATTATTGAAAACCAAAAACCAAAAAAAACAGCAATTATTCCAAAATAAATATTCCAAATTAACCCAGAGCCAATTAATACAANCTGTTCACATATCGTAATATCAGTTTTTGGCAAGATACGTTCACCAATCCCAATTGAACGCAGACCATAATCCTGTAATGTTGCCCAACAAGAGCTCATCCTTAATATCCTTGTAGCTCTTTGCCAGCCATTGTTGCCTGACCTTTACTTAATTTTATTTGAAGCCGTTTTAGCACCTTACTACTTGCCCATGTCATTAATAAATAAAACACCAATAACCCAGCAAAATAATAAACCCTCCAATCTGGGTGAGGGTAAGCATACATAGAAGTTTTAGACCCACCTAGCTCTCGTGCCCAATACACTATGTCCTCAACTCCCAGCAAAAATAATAGTGGCGTTGCTTTAATTAATATCATCCATAAATTTGATAGACCAGGAATTGCATATATCCACATTTGGGGCACTAAAACGCGCCAAAAAATTTGTTTTTGCGTAAATCCGAAAGCAGCACCGGTTTCTGTTTGTGTCTTGGGAACTGCTCTCATAGCCCCACTTAAAACATTACCCGCAAAAGCACCAAAAACAATTGCAAAAGCAATCAATGCTAATGTAAATGCGTAAAGCTGATGCACCCACAAATCTGCTGTNGATAAAGGTAGTTTAGCTGCCTTACAAACAACGAAATCTGTTCCCTGCCATATTGGTTCCACTACATCAAAGCATATTATTTTATGACGAATAAATTCAAAAAACTGGTCAAGTGCTAAAGGCACAAACAAAAAGAAAACCACATCTGGTATACCTCTAACCATATTAATATAGCTCTTCGAAAATATTTGAAAAAGCCAGTTAGATGATCGCGTCCCAATTGTAGCAACAAATCCAAACAATAGAGATAGGGGAGCAGCAATTGCCAACAACATTAACACAACTAAAAATGATGCGTAAAACGCAAAATGTTTAGCAGTAGTTAAATAACATATTACCCAGAAAAACTCTGTTAATGTCGATGGATCTGCACAAACATCAAACATTGGCAATCCTTTTACCTGGGAATTAGCTAATATTGACTAAAACTAGTAGTTCGGTAAGACGTAGACCAACATAAATCTACGTCTTACCTCCTTTTTTATTTGCAATCAGGAAAAGTTTCACTGATTTCCCATTCAGTAATTAGAGAATTCAATGAACCATCATCGCACATTGAGTTGATTGCTGAATTAAATTTTTCTTTCAAAGAAGAGTCTGATTTACGAATACCCATTCCAACGCCTCCACCAATAAAAACGCTGTCACCCGCAAAACTTAACTCACCACCTGATTCTTCTACAAAAGGTTTTAAAAATGCGTCATCAGCAAGAACAGCATCTGCTTCACCATTTCTAACAGCGGCAATTGTTTCATCTGGTGTAGCAAATTCTACCAAGGTGGCTCCAGAATCGACTATATAACTTGCCTGTATTGTTCCAGTTTGAGCGGCTATTACACCGGATTTTAAATCAACAGACGCTCCCGATAATGTAACGTATGTTGAGGGATCTGGCATAGTATAAGGCCTGGTAAAATCGATTTCTTTCATACGCTCTTCTGTAATAGACATACCAGCTATTATAGTGTCGTAATTTCCCCCTTTTAAGTTTGGAATAATTGAGTCCCAATCATTCTTTACCCAAGCGCAGTCAAGATTTGCTCGCTTACATAATTCGTTTCCAAGGTCAATTTCAAATCCTATAAATTGGCCATTATCATCAATGCCGTTATAAGGCATATAGGCACCTTCTGTACCCATTCGAACGGTGTCTGCATAGACTGTGCTTATTGTAAAACTTGCAAAAACAGCTGCAATTAGAATTTTTTTCATATTTTTTCTCCTATCTAAACATTTAAGTGCATTTCAATTTAACTCGCAGCTGCACTTAAAAACTGCTTTAGCCGGGGAGATTTGGGTTTTCCAAACAAATTGTCTGGATGACCTTCTTCTTCGACAATTCCCTGATGCAGGAAATACACTCGATCTGATAAATCACGTGCTAGCTGCATATCATGAGTCACTAAAAGCATGGTACGCCCCTCTGATGCAAGATCTTTTATAACTTTCACCACTTCTTGTTCAAGCTCTGGGTCAAGTGCAGATGTAGGCTCGTCAAATAATAAAGCGTCGGGTTCCATTGCAAGTGCTCTTGCGATGGCCGCCCTTTGTTGTTGACCACCTGATAATTGAGCTGGCCAAGCATCTGCTTTATCTGCGATACCAACTTTTTCGAGGAGAGAATAGGCTACATCTCGCATAATATGCCTATCTTTTCTAAGAACAGTGACTGGCGCTTCAATCACATTATCCAAAATCGACAAATGAGACCATAAATTAAATGATTGGAAAACCATTGATAAATTCGTTCTAAACTTAATAATCTGCTTTTTATCAGATAACTGCCTGGAATCTGTATTATTAGTCCAGGATACAGCCTCCCCCTTGAAAATAATTTCACCAGCCTGCGGAATCTCTAACAAATTACAGCATCGCAATAATGTTGATTTTCCAGACCCAGAGGAACCAATAAAACTAATTACGGACCCGGCATATGCTGAAAAACTTATGTCTTTTAAAACTGGGAGTTTGTCATAATTTTTCTTGAGGTTACGTACCTCCAATATTGGGCTATTTTCAATTATATCCAAAATAAATCTATCCTAATAAAAATTTTAACTATATATAATTTCCCTAATCAAAAGTGACCTGATTTTTTTACCATAGCGTCTTATTGTAATTTTATAAAGAAATCAAAAAACAAATATTGCTTATTTTTATTTTTAGGTATCAAACCGCAACTATACTTGCGGATAAATTAGGTTAGATGCTATATCCATCTACACGCATATTGGGCTTTAGATTAAATTTGAATTTCTGCTTAGCAATATTTTAATATGACAAAAAAAGCACAGGAAATGATTAAAAGATCCAAGGAAATGCCTTTTCTGATCGCAGCTCTGTATCATTTTGTTAGCCTGAATAAAATAGATGAATGGCAAACAAAAATAAAAAATTGCTGTGATGAGCAATCTCTGTATGGAACTATTCTTATTGCTCCAGAAGGGATAAATGGAACAATTGCAGGGAGCCATAAAGGCATAAATAATTTTGTTAACTGGTTATGTAATCAACCTCAATTTAAAGAATTGGAAATAAAATATTCCCAAAATGAAAGTTGTCCTTTTCACCGCATGAAAGTAAGACTAAAAAAAGAAATAGTTACTATGGGGAAACCCGATATCAACCCGTCGAAATCTAGAGGTATTTACGTAAAACCCCAAGATTGGAACAATTTAATTTCATCCCCAGATGTACTGGTTGTTGATACTCGTAATGATTATGAAATAGCTATTGGGCAATTTAAAGACGCTATAAACCCTAATACAACTTCGTTTCGTGATTTTCCGAATTGGGCAGACAATTTTGCCTCACAGAGAAAAAACATTAAACCAACCAAAATTGCTATGTATTGTACTGGGGGAATTAGATGCGAAAAATCAACAGCCTATTTGAAAAAGCTTGGGTTTGATGAGGTTTATCATCTGCAAGGCGGCATCCTAAAATATTTTGAAGAGGTTCCTTCTAATGAAACACTTTGGCAAGGGGAATGTTTTGTGTTTGATGATCGGGTTAGCGTTGACCATAAATTAGAAAAAGGAGCCTACACATTATGTAATGCCTGCAGACAACCTTTATCTGAGACTGACCTAGAAACAAGCAGCTATCAACCTGGAATTAGTTGCCCCAAGTGTATTTCAAAAACAAGCACCAAACAAAAAGAGCGTTTTAAAGAAAGACAAAAACAAGTTAAATTAGCCCAAAGACGAGGTCAGAAACATATAGGTGCTATGATCAAAAAGTAAAAAGTATAAAACTTTTTTTTATTATAATATTTTAATTACCTCTCATTGATTTTATTCGAGACTCATAATGCTCTGCACCTGCACCAAAAATAGATGAACCAGCAACAAGATTATTTGCGCCAGCTGCAACTGCTAAGGAAGCCGTTTGAGCAGTGATACCACCATCTACTTGTAATTGAATTGGCCTATCGCCGATTAGTTTTCTAGCTTGTTGTATTTTATCTACCATTGTTGAAATAAATTTTTGACCACCAAAACCTGGATTTACTGTCATAATAAGAATTAATCCAATTTTATCTAGAACTTGTGATAAATTTTCAACTCCGGTGTGAGGATTTAACGCAACTCCGGCGCAACAATCATGATCATTAATAACTGACAAAACTCTATCAAGATGATTACATGCTTCAAAATGTACCGTAATACCGTTGCATCCAGCCTGTTTCATATCTGTAATTAATAGTTCCGGGTTGCTTACCATTAGATGTGCATCAAAATAACTTGATGAGCTTTTTCGAAGGGCAGAGATTACTGGAGCCCCAAAGCTTATATTTGGAACAAAATTACCGTCCATTACATCAAGATGAATCCAATCCGCCCCAGCTTTTTCTACTTTGTTAACTTCAGCTGAAAGATCTCCAAAATCAGCAGCTAAAATAGAAGGAGCAATTATAATACCAGAGTTCATAATACCACCACATTCTTTGCCTTAAAATAGGGCAAGTTATCCTGGCTTGAACAACCCATAACTGTAATTCTCTCAATTATTTGCAACGCACGTTGATATTTGCGCTCTAGTTCTTCTTCCTCTAAAGCTTCAAACTGCTGTCCACACAATAATATCCCATGATTAGATTGCAGTGCTCTTATTCTTTTACCATGCATTAAACCATCTACTAATATAGCGTGATTAAATTCCTCTTGTTTGACAATTTGAATTTTATTTTCGACAAGAAATTTTCGTAAAGCTGCTTCACCATCTAGTGTAATTTTCCAGAATTCGGAATCAGAGTTTGACGGTGGACCATCTACAAGTTCAAAAGCCTTGCAAAAAGCAAGGAATATAAGTTCCTGTTTCTCAGCTCCAGTCCATGCTGTGCTTCCAAGTGTGCGCCATATATTATGATTCATTTCTTCATATACTTGTGGAATACGTTCAAAGAACAGACGATGTAACCCAATATCGTTCACAGAGCTATCCATTTTCTGCTCTTTATGTATGTCAATAGCTGAAAACGAACCACACACAGGACACCCTGAGTCCGAAAATTTGTCTTTTCTATATATGTGAGAACATCTCAGACCAGAAGTTAATTTATTGTCACACAGATAATAACTTGTTTGCTCATCCACCGGCTGCTGAGCTATCCATTCAAATCTATTTTTAAATTTTAAATAAGAACCTCTATGAGACCAAAGAGTCCATTGCAATTTTTCTACAGGCCCAAAAGTTGACCAATTAGAAGAAACATCTACTACTACACACGTATCCTTATTAACCGCTGCACGCAACCCACGACCCACTGACTGACCCCACAAGACCTTTGATAAAGTTGGCCGCATGTGCACAATAATATTACAATGCGGATTGTCCCATCCCTCAGCTAGAACACCTACAGAAACAACAGACTCTACTTTTCCCTCTGCATGATCTGTTAACATTTGCATCCGCTCTTTAATTGGGGTGCTGGCTGTAATTAAAGAAACACTAATTCCTAATTCTTCAATCGCTTCGACAGTGGTTTCAGCAACCGTAACATCTGGACAAAACCATGCTGAAATTGGAATTGGTTTTACATTTTCCCGCTCTTCCAGATAAATAGAGCATGCATGACTTATCATAGATGACTTAATAATTGCCGGTGCCAGTTTAGCTACTGGAAAATCACCACTACTGATATCAATATCTCCAAGGTCCAAGTCATGAATAAAGTGAGGTCTGTATTTTGGTTTTACCAGAATACCCTCATCAAACAGCTTATCCATATTAGCACCATCAATAATAGCATCAAATGCTAAGCTTAACTGGTCTTTTTGGTCTGCTGTTCTTCTTTCTGGTGAGGCGGTCAGCCCTAACATATGAGCATCATCTCTTCCATTTTCTAAAAAACAATCCAAGATCCGTTTGTACCCTGTTCCGTTTGGAGAAACACGATGTGCTTCATCTATAATAACAAGTTTTGCTTGTTCTATGGCATCATCTAATATGTCTCTAGCACGAGTACTAGTTGATAGAAGCACATCATAATCCGAAAAGGCAGCCTCTGTGTGATTAAGACCCAACTTCCTAACTCTATGCTCCTTAGCCAAAGCCTTTTCAAGCTGCTCAAGCAATACCAACCTATGACACAAAACAATGACTTTTTCACCAGAATAGAACTGTTTTATAATTTCACTAGCAAGCACCGTTTTACCAGCGCCAGTTGGAGCTTTAATAATAAAGCGACGATGAGAATCTAAAATAGACTGAAAATCATCAATAATTTCTTTTTGCCAACGCCTAAGTTGCATGATTAGTTTGCCGCATGTTCAATGTTCAATGTTGCAATGCATTAAGTTTGTTCAAGCTAAGTTCAATGTTCAATGTTCAATGTTCAATTAAAAAATAAATTTTTACCGGCCAATTCTAAACATGTTTTTTTAAAATTGGGACAAAAAGTTTCTTTTTTTATTACACTTATTATATCTGTGGCTTTTAAACGTCCGTTTTATGATAAATTGATATTAATTCTGCTAAAATTGATAAAGCTATTTCAGACGCCGCCCTGCCTCCGAGCTGTATACCGGCTGGTCCATGAAGTCTAGTGAGAGAATGCTCCGAAACACCAGCTTTTTTTAATCGGTCTAATCTTGATTTATGTGTTTTAGTGCTCCCTAAACAACCTATATAATAGGCATTTGTTTTTAAAGAATACATCAAAGCAGGGTCATCAATCTTTGGATCATGAGTAAGTGTTACGATCGCTGTTTGCTCGTCAACATGTAATTCAGGCAAAATATCCTGCGGCCAACCCAATCTTGTTGCAACATTGGGAAATCTCTTTTCACTCAAAAAAATAGACCTTGGGTCTATAATTGTAACATCTAAATCCATCGTAACTGAGAGTTTGCTCAACACTTGGCTAATATGCCCTGCTCCAATTATAATGAGCTGATTACAAGGCCTAATTCGCAATGTAAATTTTTGCTCTTTTTGCTCAAAAGTGCTTTTATGAACAAAATTCATTGGTATAGCAGGTCTTTTTGTATCAATATTTAATTTTTGTAAATCTGACAGGGTAAATATTATGTCTAACGGCTGTCTTTTATTTTCAGCTGCTGATGCTTTTTTCAAAACAGATAATGGTATTCCACTATCTTTAACAGGTAATATCAAAACAGATATACTTCCGCCACAAGATAATCCAACTTCCCAAGCCGTTTCATCAGCAATACCAAAATTTTCTAAACGAGCTTTGCCATCCTCCATAGCAACTTGACTCAAACGAATAACCTCACCTTCAACACAACCGCCAGAGACCGAACCTTCAATATGCAAATCATCTCTCACAAGCATCAGAGCACCGGGTTGTCGGGGAGCGGAACCCCAAGTTGAGATTACAATAACTAAACAGGCGGAATGGTGGTTTTCTATCCAACTTGTTAGTAGCGGTAAAAAAGAATTCTGTATCATTGATTTACATTTACACTTATAAAAATCATTAGTTAAGGAAGAATGACTAACAATAAAGAATAAAATAGTATTTAAATAAAAATAATCCAGCGATCATTTTTCAATAAAGTGAAGCCTAATATTTTTAAGAAATCAAGGAGCCGCTCATCGTAAGTTTGATAAGCTAACAAACATTAAAATAACTATAGTTATCGTCGTAGTAAAGCTGCCAAGAAGAAGAAATGTAAAAGAAATGCCCAGAATCTCAGATATTGCCCCTAGCAATAATGCCCCAATTGCTGCGCCACCCATTGCAATCATAGTCCATAAACTCATCACCCTACCTCTAAATTCATCGGTAAGTTGAAGTTGGGCTGCAGATTGCATAGTAGTTCCAAAAAACGTTGTTGCAAATCCAAGTAATGCTACAAGGCACGCAGTAATCAAAATATCACGCGATAATCCTATGAGAATAATAGTAGTGGGCACAATTATTGAGGTTAATACGCCAAAAGTGCCTACCACACCCACTTGCTGTGGTTTTCCAGCAGCCTTCGCAAAAGATGCTAATATTGCACCAGCACCAGCACTCGCAGTCAAAAACCCTAATTCATTTGGACCAGTTTTAAATAGCCCTTGAGCAATAATGGGAAGCGTTTCTAGCAAACCGCGACCAATTATTGTNACACATATCGTTAAACTAAAAATATATAATATAAACGGGTCTTTTCTGGTGTAGGAAAACCCTTCAATTAGTGCCTTAAAGAAGTTTTGTTTGTTCCTTGCAATAAAGTCTCTAGGTCTAATAGCAATCTTGCGAACCAGAAAAATCATCGGTAAAAAACCAACACTCGTTAACCACAATGTTTCTGTTGGCCCAACTAAAGTTAGCAAAACGCCGCCTATAGCTGGTCCTACTAGTCTAGATATGTTAAAGTTAAGGGCTGTTATTGCAATGATTGAGGAAAGCTGTTCTTTGCTTCCTAGTCGTGCAGCAAACGCCATTCTAAACGGATGATTGGCGGATGCAGTAATACCAATGGCTGTTGCAAATAGCACCACCGTAAATTCATTTATACCAATTAGATAGGCCGACAAAATAAAAGTAACTGAAATTACTAGCATCACAATATAATTAGCAAAAACAGCGTTTCTGATCTCAATACGGTCTGCTAAAACACCAAAAAAAGGGCCCGTTATCATTGTCGGCGCAAAGCTCAAAAAAGCTGTAAAGCCCACAAATGCGGGTGAACTAGATACATCCCATGCCAACCAGGCTACTACCAGTCTTTGCACCCACATGCCATGCAGTGCTATGGAAACACATGCTAAATAATGTCGGAATGGCTTTGATTGAAATGCCGATAAATTCATTCAAGTCCTCATTTAAAACCGTTTTAAGTTGCTAAGCACCTTCCTGTAGGAGTCAAATTAAACTAAAGTTTAAAAAGAAATTAAAAACGACTAAACAATAAAAATAGGTATCAAGCTTGCTATTAAACCAGCCAAGGATTATCCCTAAGAAAAGATTCGCTTTTGAATTTAAAATTTGGAGTAATTTTTGCCTAAAGACCCTTATATAGATGTTTTGCTCCCCTTCAAAGAGCTTTTTACTCCCTATAATGCCGGGGCTGTTTCAACAGTGGTTAGTGATTTTGCTTATCACACAACTCTAGAATATGAAATATATATTTATGGCAGAAATTTACCTTCTGATACGTTTTCAAATCTATCATATATTCCTCTAAAACCGAATTTTCCTTTACTTTTTGGTAATAATATTGGATTAGCCCATAGCTACATTGCGCATCTAAAAAGAAGAGAGTATTTGCCCTCCTTAATTGAAGTTCATGGCAGATGCAAAGTTGCTAAAACTATTGCCAAGAAATGCAAAAAACTAAAGGTTGCTCTATTTTTGCATAATGACCCTCGTGAAATGTTAGGTGGCAGAACCTTGGAAGAACGCCTTTGGCTTGCAAAAAATCTAGCAGGTATTTTTGCGAATTCTGTATATACAAAAGACTGTTTTCTTGATGGATTCAATGCTCAGCAAATATCACAAACACCGATATTTTTAACTCCGATTGGAGCACAAAGAAATTTAACTAAAAAACCACTTAAAAAGAAAACCATCATAATCGCGTCACGCATAGTACCTGAGAAAGGTATTTTGGAAGCTGCAATTGCACTAAAGAAAATATTACCCGATTTTCCTGATTGGAAAGCAAAAATTATTGGTGCGAAACAATTTAAAAATGGCAAACTTTCTGATTATGAAAAAGCCGTAAGAACAGCTGTTGCGCCGCTAAAAAAACAAATTGAAATAACTGGGTTTTTGCCACTGGCCCAGGTAAATAAAGAACTAGCGAAAGCCTCAATAGCCCTTGTGCCCTCAGTCTGGCAAGAGCCAGCCTCAAGAGCTGTGCTTGAAGCACTTTCTAACGGATGTGCTCTTATAACTACTAGGATGGGTGGCATCCCAGAACGTGCAGAAGGCAGAGCACTACTAGTAGATAAACCAGATAGTGTAAATTTTGCTAACGCCATCAAAAGTTTACTCGTGAAACCAAATAAACTTAAAAAATTACACGACATTGCATGGAATGATTATCCGTTCGATTGTGCGAGCATGACACAAAAAATTGATGCTGCAAGAAAAAAAATTGTTTCCTAAAAATCATCAAACGACTGTATTACTTTCCAGCTATTTTTGACAATGCTTTATTTGCTATTATTACAGGTATTAAACCCGATAGCACGATGCATAGTGCTGGATAGGCAGCCTGTTCTAGCATCTCGTCCTTTGCAAGCTGATATGTGATGGTTGAAAAAGTATCAAAATTTAGCGGACGTAATAATAACGTTAGCGGCAATTCTTTCATGATGTCTACAAATAGTAAAAGCCCCCCAGCTAGGATAGAAGGCCAAAGATTTGGTATCATAATAGACCAAACTGATCCAAAAAAACGCCTCCCTAATAGCTGACTTGCAGACATCAACTCTCTAGGAATTTGCTCAAGCCCAGCTGTAACTGACCCGAAGCCAACAGCATTAAATCTTGTNAGATAAGCTATGATCAAAACAAATATAGTGCCACTTACTATCACCTCATTAGAGTATGGAATAAAGCCTGAAATAAATAACTGGGCCGTTGATTCTATCTGAGCCAAAAAATGCAGTATACCAATCGCTAATATTGTTCCTGGAAAAGCATAACCTGTTGCGGAAAGACCGACAAAAAATTGTGTAGATTTATTTAATCTATAAAAACTAACAATTGATAGAAATGAAGATATAATAATTATAATTATGGCGCTAACGAGTGAAATTAAAATCGTATTATAAAAAGTCTCATATAAGTATTGAATAGAATTTATTTCATTTGATTTAATAACAAAAGATATCAAAATCATGACTGGTAAAATAAATCCTATTAATACTGGTAAACCGCAAATTAAAAAGCAGATTAATTGTAGCTTAGGCTCTAGTTTTATTCTTGGCATACCTTTAATTTCTGGAGATTTATTTGAAAAAAGTCGTTTTGAGCGCGCATGACGCTCAACAGCCAATAATACCAAAATAAGAGAAAATGCAAAAATAGAAATCTGGGCTGCAGCAACTATATTATTCATGCCAAGCCATACGTTGAAAATACCGAGCGTAAGTGTCTCAATTCCAAAATAATCAACCGTGCCAAAATCGGATACAACTTCCATTATTACGAGGGACAAACTTGCAATTATTGCAGGCCTAGCTAGCGGAATAGCAACGCCAGAAAATAAAGATTTTCCAGAAAGCTCAGCGGCTTCAAATAATGTTCTAGAAATTCTCTGAAATGTTGTTCTAACAAAAATATAAATGTAGGGGTATAAAACCGATGCCATCATTAAAATAGCGCCAAAGTGTGTTCTAACATCAGGAAACCAATAATCATCTGGTTTATTCCAGCCAAAAAGAAAACGTAAGTATGTTTGAACTGGTCCTGCATATTCTAAAAAATCAGTATAAGTATATGCGATCAAATAAGCGGGTATAGCTGCTGGTAGAACTAACATCCAGCTAAGGGTCTTTCTTCCCCAAAAATTATACCTCGAAATTATCCAACCAGAAGAAACTCCAAAAATCGTTGCTAATATACCAACACCAAATATTAGAATGATAGTGTTAAAAAAATACCTTGGAAGTACAGTTTCCATAAGGTGTGATAACAAGTCCTTATTATCACCTAGTGATACAAAAATAATATTGAATATTGGCGCTAGAATAAANAAGACAACTATCAGAGCGGGTANTTNAAAAATTAGGGCTGCTGANATTTTCTTTCTGTGTGCTAAAATGTCAATCTTATACATCTGGTTGCCATATAGTTTAGTCATATCTATTTACTTTTAAAAATACTTACAAAAGTTGCAGAAATAAAAAAACACCACCGCGAACCAATTTTTAAAATTATATCTTCTTTATCCTGTTACTTCTGAATATTAGTAGAAAGTAAGACATATTTATATTTGTTTCCGAATGTGTAATTCTCACGATTTAAGCAAAACACTTTTAAGCATACTTACTTAAATGGGAAATCATCCATGCCATAGTTAAAAATGATTTTCAATATTAATTATTTAAGGTAATTTTTATTTAGTTTCACTGCTACAAAACACTATAGTAAAAATTGTTTCTTGATTAAGTCAAAAACTAGAATATTGTGCGACCTAAATAAAAGACCAACAAATTATCATAATTTTTTGATAATTTATTCTTCAATTTAAAACAAAGATATTTATGAGTAATATACCACCAACAAATCCACTTATTAAGCCCGATGATGAAAACGTGTCTTTCTTTAACCGTGAACTCAGCTGGCTGGCATTTAATGAGAGAGTTTTGGGCAATTCGTTTGATAGCCGTATACCGTTAGCGGAACGACTGCGCTTCGTAACAATAGCTGCAAGTAATCTTGATGAATTTTATATGGTGCGTCTTGCTGGACTGTATCAGCTTAGGATACGAGGATTTACAACACTTCCTGAACAAAACACATCTATTGATTATTTAATTTCCAAAATCACAGAGCGGGCAAAACAACTGGAAGTTAGACAACTTAAACAACTTAATTTGATTTTAGATGATTGTTCTGATGTGGGGATATTTTTAACTCAAGAAGAAGATCTATCTTCTCAAGATATTCAATGGCTTAAAAACTGGTATGAGGTAAATATACTTCCGCTGTTGGCTCCTACAACTCTTGACCCGTCTCACCCATTCCCTTTTATTCAGAACCGTGGAAAAGGAGTATTTTTTGAATTATATTCTGCAACTAGTGATATTGTTAACTCAGTTATTTTAATTCCAGAGAACGTTCAGCGTTTTATTAAACTACCTGACAACGGTATTCGAGTTCTTTGTATCGAGACAGTTATTAAAATATTCATTAATATCATTTATCCAAACCATAAGATCAAAAGTTGTGGAATGTTTAGACTGCTTAGAGACTCAGAAATTGAAATAGATGACGAAGCAGACGACCTGATTCTCCAATTTGAAACTGCTTTGCGCGCGAGAAGACGGGGAAATGCNGTNAATTTAACAATTTCNGATAGTTTATCAAAGGAAGTTATAGCATTTTTTAGCAACCAATTGCACTTGAAAAGCACTCAGATAACTATTTCATCTGGTTATATAGGTATTGCCGATTTTTCTGGTTTTCTAGATTTTCTCAAACAATCTATGTTTTTTACCCCCTATCGAGCGCGTTTTCCCCAACGGATTGTGGATTTTAAAGGAGACTGCTTTGCTGCTATAAGAAATAAAGATATCATCATTCACCATCCATATGAAAGTTTTGATGTTGTTTTACGATTTTTGGAGCAGGCGGCAGCAGACCCACAAGNACTNACAATTCGNCAAACNTTATACAGAACATCTATTGACTCACCTATTGTAAAAGCGCTTGTTACTGCCGCTGAAAANGGGAAAACTGTATCAGCACTAATTGAAATTAAAGCAAGATTTGATGAGGAAAATAATATTCAACTTGCNAGAGTTTTAGAGAGGGCTGGAGTACAGATTGCNTATGGTTTAGTAAATAAGAAAATCCATGCAAAATTATCACTAATAACACGGCGAGAAGCNGGACAATTAATGTCTTATGCACATTATGGNACTGGTAATTATCATCCTGTTACCGCAAAAAGCTATACTGATTTATCTTATTTCACTGCTAATCCAGAAATTTGCCGGGATGCGTGGCGTATTTTTAATTATCTTACAAGCCACATANAACCAGAAAANTTNGAAAAAGTTNTTCTATCGCCCTTCTCCTCTGCTAAGTGGTTTCTTGAGCATATTGAATCCGAAATTAAAGCTGCAAAAGATGGGCGTCCATCTGGAATATGGATGAAAACAAATGCGATTGTGGATAAAGACATAATTGATAAATTATATGAGGCGTCTCAAGCTGGTGTGAAAATTCAGCTTATTGTGCGCGGCATTTGTTGCCTTAGGCCAAAGGTAAAAGGGCTATCTGATAATATTACTGTCAANTCAATAATTGGAAGGTTTCTAGAACATTCTAGGGTCTATGTTTTTGCAAATGGGGGTAAGTTTTTATCTGATAAAAATATTGTTATTATGGCATCTGGTGATTTAATGCCACGTAATCTATACCAACGTGTAGAGACATTTATACCACTTGAGAATGAGACTGTTCGTGCACAGGTTTTAGAACAGGTAATGTTGGCATTGCTAAAAGATACGAGCAATTGTTGGGAACTTCAGTCCGACGGGACATATATAAAACAAAAGTATTCTGAAAATAACTTTTCTTCACATACTTATTTCATGAATAACCCAAGTTTGTCTGGACTAGGTAGTCTAGCAGTTCCAGATTAAAGAACTAGAATTTTTAAATGGTTAAACTAACCCAAAAATTTAACACCCCATCAAATCATATTGCTGTAATTGATATCGGTTCAAACTCTATCCGGTTAGTGATTTTTAANACCATGGGACGCTTTCCATTCCCCTTATTCAANGAACGNGTAACTTGCCGNTTNGGAGAGGGCCTNGAACCAGATAATAATCTCCAACCAGAAAAAATTAAAATTGCATTAGAAACATTAGGTAGATTTTCTTCTATTCTGCGGTCTATTCCCAATTTGTCAGTTAGAATTGTTGCAACTGCCGCAACAAGGCGAGCCAAAAATGCNAATGATTTTCTCGTTCCTGCACAGGAAATACTTAATNATAAAATTAAAGTATTGAAAAAAGAACAAGAGGCACGCCTAGTGTCAATTGGACTTTTATCTAACTTTGAGATAAGTGATGGACTTATTGTTGATCTAGGTGGAGGTAGCCTCGAATTAGTGTATGTAACAAACGGAAAGCCTCTTTATTTCCAGAGCCTAAACGTTGGACATTTAAGTATAAAACCTCAACATGAAATATTCGATATGTTAAAAAAAGTTGAATGGCTCTCTAACATGAAGGGATTAAATTTATATGGAGTAGGTGGTAGTTTTAGAGCTCTGGGTGCTGCATATATTCATAAAACTAAATATCCTCTGGNCATGTTGCATGCACTCACAATGTCAAAAATCGCGGCAAATTCAATATTAAATCAAATATTAGATGAAAAACCTGACCTAGAGGGAATTCCTGAGGGACGTCGTTTTTCAATGCCCAAAGCATCAGAAATTATAGCCTGTTTATTATCTATTTCTAATGTGGACAAATTAGTTATAAGTGGAACAAGTATTCGTGACGGATTAATTGCAAAAGAAATCTCAAACCATCCAAAATCAGCCCGTTATAAAGAAAAAGACCCCTTACATATTGCATGCGCAGAGATTGCAGCACATAGGTTACGTTTTTCTTCTATAAACGAAAATTTATTTAATTTTATAAAACCTTGCATAAAAATAGGTTTGAAAAATATGAATAATCTCAATACTGAACGTTTAGTAAAAGCAGCATGTTTGTTGTCTGAAATTTGTTGGGATGAAGAACCATCTATGCGTGCTAATATTGCATTTAAAAAAATAAATGCACTTCCAATTTACAGTCTAACACACCCTGAGCGTTTATGGATTTCTCTTACCTTATTTCATCGATATAATGGTATAAAGTTCATTCAAAAACAACCAATATCATCTGAATTTATTTTAACTAATGAGCAACAGAAGTATGCACTTTTTATTGGCCTTGGAATAAGACTCGGATTAAATTTTAGCGCTGGAATAAACACGAACCTAGATTTAATTAAATTGCATATTAGAAAAAAAACTCTTGTATGTGAGATAGCAAAATCTGCATCAAATCTTTTTACAACCCAAAATCAAAAACGTTTAACAAGCTTTGCTAATACCCTATCTCTTGGTACCAAAATCACTTATGCAGAAAAATAAAAATTAACTAAAAAACTTAGTGTTTGATTTGTACTTGCTGTTCAAGAAACAAGCGTGTTGCTTCTAACCATGAATATTTCAAAGCTTGTTCTCTAGCAACATTACGAGGTATTTTTAAAGCTCCCTTTACAGCCTCGTTAAGATCCTCAGACAGATAACCAGCTTTAGAATCACCAATTATATCAATTGGACCAGGGGCTGGAAAGGCAGCAACTGGAACCCCACATGCCATTGCCTCCAATAATACTAAGCCGAAGGTATCCGTGCGGCTTGGAAAAACAAAAACATCTGCTTTATTATATATTTCAGGCAAATCGTTTTTATTTTTTTTTCCTAGAAAGGTTACATCAGCGTATGTTGACTGTAACTTTGACAATAGAGGGCCATCTCCAACAACAACTTTTCTTCCCTTTAATTTTAAAGACAAAAATGCCTCTATATTTTTCTCTACTGCAATCCTTCCAACATATAAATATACTANATCTTTATTAGNTTTNCGATTAGCAAAAGGTTTAAAAATATCTGTTTCAACCCCCCTAGGCCAATAAACTGGCGATCCTATTTGATGGTAATTTAACTCCTCAATAATTGAATTAGTGGGGGCCAGCGTAGCATTTGAATATTTGTGAAACCATCGTAAAAAACGATAGCTGAGTGAAATAGGAAGCCCTATTCGAGCTTTTATGTAATCAGGAAATTTGGTATGAAATGCAGTTGTAAATTTTAACTTATTTTTTATTGCATATTCTCTAGTTGCGATGCCAAGTGGCCCTTCTGTCGCAATATGTATTACATCAACTTTATGATTTTGGAAGAATTTTTGAACACCTCTTTTAGAAAAAACAGATAAGCGAATTTCTGGGTANGANGGACAAGGAATTGTTCTGAACTTNTCAGGTGTTAACATTATCACTTCATGACCAAGCTCCTTAAGGCAAGCATTTGTGCATAAAATAGAGTTAACTACACCATTGGTTTGTGGATACCAAGCATCTGAAACAATNAGAATTTTCATATACTCTCTCTATTATGTGTTTTGCTTAGATCAAGTTTTATTTCTTGAAACAATTATTCTGTATATCCAAAACAGTTTTGGTGACCATATTGTTTAATCTAAATTGTATCAAGAGATTACGCGGGCTGACCGAATAATTATGATAATACCAGCTACAATAATAAACGTAATGCCAACAACCTCGCTTAAACCAAGAACGGTTGACCATAATATCCAACCCCATAGTGCTGCAAAAACTAAAAACCCATACTCATAAACGGCCAGTATACTCGTATCTGTCATTTGATAGGCCTTTGTCATAAAAGCGAGAGCAACTACGGTAAGAATTGCTTGAAGGGTAATCCACACTAAAAATTTAATACTTACCGGTCGCCATCCTTCCAAGAAATAAAACATTTCTGAAGGCTTGTTCTGTATTGAAGGGAAAAGCGATAAGGTAGTAGCAACAATGGCACCGATTATTCCAATTGCGCAAAGATACGCTAACGTTAAACCAATCGCTGACTCTTCACTACAAAAATGGCGCGTGCTAAGCACAGCCATCGCGTAGAACATTCCTCCAANCACAGGAATNATTTGTAACAAATTAAATTCAGANAAATCNGGCTTTAGTAAAACATAGACACCTATACTGCCCAATATTACAGCCAAAATTCGAAAAACCCCTATACGTATTTTGAATATAATAACAGAAAATATTAAGACAAATATAGGGGATGAAAAAAGTCCTGCACCTGCCTCAGCCACTGAAAGGAAAGATAGACCACCAAAATAACAAATCATCGCAGCACTAAGAAATATAGAACGCAACAAAACAAATAATGGTTTTTTGGGTCGTATATCATATCCAAATATAATTACTAAA
>FUFK010043170.1_pt1 | contig 25096 bp, 42 predicted proteins | sample 1021851 | NCBI WGS metagenome assembly FUFK01 (sample SAMEA51879418, study PRJEB19060) | metagenome | reverse complement strand
CAAGCAGTCAGACTTTATGAACTAATGCTTGATGGAGCAAAAGAAAAATTCACAGATGTTGAATCTTATCCACTAATCAAAATTCAATTCGATCAAACGGAGCTTGACTAATGCAGAATCTATTACTTGCTATCGCTGCTATGGGGTTGTTCTATACAACCCTCTCAGGGACACTTTATGACATGACATACGCAGATTGTCATGAAAAAAATATTGAAATGGCGTGTAGGGAGCTTCAGAAATGACCTTTGAAATGACACGCATAAAGCAAAGGCTTGCTGATCTTGAAAAGAATCAAGAGAAACTTCTCAAGTTAATCTTTGAAGTCAATTCAACAATGGCAGTAATGCAAGAACAAATAAATATAATTACACAAAAAAATACTGGTAAAGACCACCCCTGATCCTTACCAGTACTCCACCCATTTGTCCTAACACCTAAGGACACCATTACTATAACAAAATGGAATCTTTAAACAACACCACNCCACACATNACNTCAGTTGATATTGANGAACAAGTGTATAGATCAGATNNAGCNATTGCNGCNTCTGACTTGAAATATGCNATAGATCATGGCCTTGAGGCTTTCAANATCTATAAGTATGGCAAAAACAATCCNCCNAGAATTGCAACACCAGCAATGAAGTTTGGTTCAATGTGTCATAAATACTGTTTAGAACCGCAACTTTTTCAAGGTTCTTATGCCTTGCTTGATGATAAAAGGACAAAAGCTGGTAAAGCAACAGCACTTGCTTTGCAAGAAAAAGGCATTGAAACTTTTACAACTCCAGAAATGGATACTCTTACTGGTATTTATAAGGCTCTTTGTAATAACGAATTTGCCAACAAATATATTATTTCAGATACCTTGAGAGATACCAGAGGACTAGCAGAGCAATCTTACTGGTGGAAGCATAGAGAAACAGGCTTGCAATGCAAATGCCGTTGTGACTATGTGATTGATGATATGGTTATTGATCTTAAAACCACAGGCGAGGGTGGTGCATCACCAGAGGCATTTACTAGAACTATCGCTTCATTTAAATATTTTTTACAGGCTAGTCACTACTTACAAGGGACAGGCCAAAAGAGATTTATTTTTGTAGCTGTTGAAAAAGTACACCCATTTAGCGTGGGAGTATATGAACTTTCACCCCACTTCATAGAACGTGGTTATGAACTACAAGAACAAACATTGTCTGACATCAAAGCCGCCCAAGAGTCAGGCATCTGGAAAGGTTACACCAACTATGAACCAGAGGGCATCAAAACACTTACACCCCCAAAATGGTTATGACATTTACTAAAGAACAAATTGAACAACTAAATCAACCTATTGATCCTAAAAATGTAGAAACTAGAGACGGCAATAGAAGCGGCTCTTTGCAGCTTGCTTATGTTGAAAGCTGGCACGTTATCAAAGAAGCAAACCGCATCTTTGGATTTGATGGCTGGTGGTCTGAGACAGTACAGCTTGACTGTGTGCAGAGTGATGACCTCTGTGTTACTTACATTGCAAAAGTCAGAGTGACAGTTGGTGATGTAATTAGAGAGGGAGTTGGTGCTGGTCATGGCAAAGGTGAAAGAGTCAATCTAGGAGACAAGCATGAATCAGCAGTAAAAGAGGCTGAATCTGACGCTAGAAAAAGAGCCTTGATGCAATTTGGCAATCAGTTTGGACTTTCACTTTATGACGCTAAAAAAGCATGGAAAAATCCTAAAAAAGACAGGACACCAGTTTCTACTCAAAACCTTACAGTAGTAGCCAAAGATGCAATCTTGAAGGCTGACACCAGAGCAAGGCTTGATTTATGTGCTGAGTCCTTAGAGGTGCGTTATGCTAACAGACAAATACCGCAAAATGATTACAACGATCTTTGCGACCTTATCAAAACAAGAAAAGAGGTGATTAAAACATGACAGTAGCTGGCAGCCAGTATTTCTCTACCGATCAACTTGCTAAGAGATATGGTATGCACCCAGATTCCATAAGAAGATGGCGGTACAAAGGCATAGGGCCTGAGTACTATGAACTTCCTATCTTTGCTGTCTCTTATGGTGATCCTAGAGTCAGATATGACCTTCACAAAGTCCTTGCTTGGGAAGAAGCAAACGGCATCACACCCATTGAACCCTTTTAATTACTATGGCAAACACCGCATTTAACGCAAAATTCAGAATCGTTGACAACAACAGCGATAGAGACAATGCACCAGAAAGAAACTTAATTATCGACATATCAGTTGATGAAGCTATGAAAATGGCAAACTGGTTACAAACTATGGTTGATAATGCTCATATCGAAGATACTAAGATAAGGGTTTACAAAAGCAAATCAGATTATGATGAAATAGCTGGCTTTTCGATCTGGGGCGGCCTCTGGGGTAACTCAGGCAAGATTGCACCATTAAACCCTAAACCAGCCTCTGAGAGGACTGTAAACGTCAAAGCAAACCAAGACGAACTACCTTTTTGATTATGTACTTAGTAACTTTTCCAAAAAACCCCTATGTAGGTCAGATTTTTTATCACTGCGAATCTGAAAGAACTTATGAGTTTTGTGAAACAACAAGAACAGATGAGCTTACTGGCATGGTGCATGAATCTGCAACATGGTTTGATATTACAGAAAAGGATTTAGTTCCTTAAAAAAGAGGCATTAGAGTTACAGCTTCGACTTGATCAACCGAATGATCTGTATTTGATTTGTAAGTCTGTGGGCGTAGTCGGAACACGTTTCAAACACAGAGTAGACTTGAGGTCTGGCAAATATCTATGTAAGTCCTCTACTTCTTTCCAAATATAACAAACTTGAAGCGGCTCCAAAAAGTCGCTTTTTTCTTGTTTTTTTGTTTTTCTAATTTATATAAATAAGCTGCTTGCTGAGATATAACTTCAATCGAAGAACTTATAAAATGAGCTTGCTTTGCATTTGTCTGTAGTAGCTTGATTGCATAAGGCTTGAGTAGTTCAATATCCTCTAGCTTTTCAATAAATTTTATAGACTTTTGCACCTCAAACTCACCCTCAAGGCTGTAGGTAGATGTAAGAGCCTTGATAATATCCATTATTTTACTGGAAATAATTTTTCTTCAATCATTTTTACTATTGCGTCATCAACGTCATTATCTGATTTCTCAGCCGCAGATTTCAACATGAGCAAAAGCCCTTTTCTGATAGATTCCGATTTCCCGAACCTGATAAATAGGTTGATTAGAAATTTAGACATGGATTTGTTTGTTTTTCCAAACATAGCTAATATGCCAGTAATAAACAAGAAACCTTAATTTTATGGAAGATCAAGAGCCTAGCAAAGTCGAAACTATCGTGAAAGTTTGCGTACTTTTGTGGTCGGCAACACTTTTATCCCTTTCATACTATGAACCGCCAAATGGTAAAAAGATTGTAGATTTTGACCCGACCTTCATTGCAAGTATTTTTTCAGCTTCAACAGCTTCACTAGGTTTCCAGATAAAAAAGAAAAAAGATAATATAGTAGATAATAAGACACCAAAAACTAGCACCAAATGAAAAAGCTCTTATTACTTGCCGCCCTCTGTGTTCCAACTGCGGCCTACTGTGACATTCAACACTCAATAACTTCAAGCGTAAAGCTAGAGAGTTTATCAGCAGCTACTTCAGCCGATAAAATTGGCTCAAGTTATAGCATCAGTGGAAATAACATAACTACTACAGATTCAAACTCAGCCGCTACTGTTGGTGGATTTGGTTCAGTCACATCAGGAGTTCCCGCAATAAGCTTTCCTAGTTCTGTTGTTCAAGCCAATAGTTCTGAGGCTTTCTCATTTAGTACTAGCTACTTAGAGGGTGACGCTACTTCTGGGTCAGCCCCAACAGTAGGGACAGTAAGCAATTTTAGTGACCTTACTTCCACAAGTGCTGGCTCAGTAGGCACAGCAGCCGTTTCATTAGATAATCACACAATGACTCTTTCTGCTGGAACAGGAACAGGGGTTGTTCTAACTGGTCAATTCGTTACAGACTTAACTGTTGATTAATGTGGAANTATCTGCCGCTTNTATTTTTTGTTAGTCCAGCTTATGCTCAAACTGTAGTCCCTAACTTCAATTCTGCTACAAGCACCTCTCGAAGCGTGACGACAAATAATTTGACAGAAAATATCAGAGAAGTTCGCTACAATTCTGGTTATACCTATTCGGTCACAGGATCTGGTATCTCATGCGGCAACTGTGATTCAATATCCATGCCAAATGCCACAGTGACAGAAACCATCAATGGAACTACCTACGAATGGACAGGCTTGAATATGAATCAAAAACCTCAATGGCAGCAAACCACACAAGGAAATGCGTTTCAATTTTCGGAGTTTTACAAAGGCCCTTCTCTCGAATCAGTAATAGACATAACAAGGCAAGTGACCTCAGAGGTGGTAACAGATACTACTATTATTTTTTCCAACTAATAACCCTTTTTTCTTGTCTGCCTAGTTATGCCAGTCAAAGTACAATAGCGAATCCACAAAGCAATACATCATCTAGTGTTTCAAACTTCGCCACACAGGTTTTGACAGGGCCTATGACAGAAAACAGTTATGGTGCTGGTATTCAATGTTCTGGAGCTACACTATCAATCAGCCCATTTGCCACGACTTCAATTGCAGTAAAGCGGCCTCAAGACTACATCTTCCACACGCCAGTTTATAACGAGGCAACAGACTCAGATGGCAACCTCACAAATGCTGGTGAGATTCTTTATTACAGAGAAAACTATAGCGGCAACAAAGATTCTACTTCTTTTAATTTTGGAATAGCTGCCACAATATCTGTTCCACTTGATAGACGTTTTCAAGATGCTTGCCTCAAAAGTGCGACTACTCAAGAAAAAATAATGAGGCAACAATTATCGACAGCCAGATTGAACTACGAATTAGCCAGATTAAAAAATTGCCATGAGCTTAGAGTTATAGGTGCTGAATATTCTCCAGAATCTGAGTACTTTGATCTTTGCTCTGATATTATAAGCAAACCGAAAATGAACCAAGTTATCCCTCATACACACAAAATTGAGCTAAATAAGTAAATTAAGTCCACTCAGAATGGCCTACAAAGTGCCTCTGGATTTCTTTGCTTATGTTTGTACCTTTGATTTATCCTTCTTTTTGCTCAGTTTCTTTATAGCTGTCTTGATAAGGTTTTTGAGTAGATTGGCTATGATAGGTGAACCAGCCGCAGTAACAGCAATAATTGAAGTGTTAACAAGAACAGGAGTGCTAGGTATCCATTTCTCAATAAAGGTTGAATCTCTGAGGATTTCATAGCAGCGGCCATTTTTTATTTTGTGACCGATAACGACTTGAAGCTTCAAATCATTAGGGTAACTTCCTACTGGAATATTATCTTCGTTGGGGCATTTGACAAAGAACTCTTTATCTTTTTTGACTTTGGGTTTATATTCTGGCGGCTGTGGTATATCTGGTTGTGGTTGTTCTGGCTGTTTTACTGGATCTGTTGGTATGAATTTGTCAGGGTGATATTGTAAAGCCTCAAATGTTGGATAACTTACAACAGGATAATTAAGCTTTGGCTTATCAATAATATCTAAAGTTGTTGGATATTGTTCCCATGTTCTTGTTCTGGGAATATAGATTTCTTTTATCTGTATCTGTGGTATTTCAATTCTTGGGATTTCCAAGTTTGTTCACCTTTGGTGGTTCTGGTAGCTGTATAGATGGCCCTGTNAGACTTGGTATCTTTTCTCCCATAACATCTGGTAATTTATCCTCTAGACTTCCCATAATTTTGTTTTTAAGTGTCCTCTCAAACTCAGGGCTTCCCATATAACGAATAGCAACGTAGCCGAAAGCTGCCATTGACACAGAAAGTAAAAGAGACAACAATGAAGCTATCTGACAAATTTTTTGAAACATAATGCTGAAAGAAATCCTGTTAAAATTAGCAATGCCTTTAACTTTGATGACATTTTGCCTTGTAGTTTCTTTAGCCCCACTCTATCTAATAGGTGGAATAATGACTAAACAAATGCACGAAAAAGTAAAATTTTAAAATTTACCACGGCACACCAAACGTCACAGTAGGAGTTTTAGATTCTTCAATTTGGGCGGCAATACCATTTTCTATTTTTGTGACTTCATCAGAACCTAATACAGCTTTAGCCCATGCAATGGCATTTTCTTTTGTTATATCTGCATAAGGAGTAAAAGAACTGCTATCAGGATCAGCAAGCACTACAGTCCCAATACTGCTACCCCTATGGACCACAGCAGAATCACCACTACCTACAGTTTCAGAATCACTAGCAGTCCAGTGAATAACAGTGACTACATCTGACAAACTACCAACAGTTTTTGTTGTATCTAATTGTCCAATGTCCCAAGTTACAGCCATGATAATAAATGTTTAGTTTTATTTTACTTTGATTCTACTGTCTGAACAACATCAGATAATTTTTCTAATTGTTTTAATGCGCCTTGATCTTCCATCACTGGTTGCATAAGTTTTTGTAATTCTGCCTGTTTTTCTCGAATTTCTTTTTGAAGCATTTCTGCTTTTGCAATATTTAGATCAAGACGAGTTTTTGTCTCGTCATAAAGNTCTTGTGGTGTTGCCATAAAATTAATTTAAGTGACCCAATATTACTAGGCAGCTTCAAAAGCTGCAACTTTGGTTTCCAACACCTCAATCTTAGAAATTGCTTCTTTTATCGCTGCTGTTAGCAAGGGTACTAATTTTGAATTATCCATCTGTTGATACTTAGGATCACCAGCTTTAATTTTTAACTCTTCATTTGTTTCGGTATATAATTCATCTTTTGTACCATCAACACAATCTTCAACAATTCCCTCTACTTCATGAGCAAAAAATCCATCAACGATTGTATCGGGTCTATTTTTCCAATTGAATTTATATGGCTTAAGTTTTTTAACTCTTTCAAAACCATCTGATATTTCAACTTCGTTTTCTTTCAATCTATAGTCAGATGATGTGTTGTACTGTGTAGAACTTGTATTGTTTTTTATTGTTCCTCTACCTACCCCTTGATGATCCATAAATATTATTTGGGTTGCGAAGCCACTTTGCGCCCCTGTATGTAACATGACTAAGTTTCTGTTAGCAGTGTCATTTGTATTCTGGGTAAGAAATAATACATCTTGATCTGATTCATTATTGATGTCACATCTTGCGTTACTTTGACTAGATGTTCTGCCAAGTCCAAAGAATCTATGAGTACCAGCAACCATTCTTGCAACTTCATGACTATCAACTGTAAATTGTATATTTGAACTACCATAATTACTCTGAGGGTCAGCCTCTACAATAAGATTACCACTACTTGTAGGATCTATTCTTGATGATGGACCAGAAACACCGAGATCAATTTTTTTTGTTGCTCTTATTTTCACCACTTCACTAAGAGTGTCACTTCCATCAGGTGTGACGGCAAAAACCAATCTTGCGGGCATATCATTACCACCAGCATTGCCATCTACTTCACATTTTATTCTTCCTCCATTTTCTGGCCCTGCCCCATCATTACCAGCAAAAGTAATCTGACCTAAAAGATCATCATTTTGAACGACTGTATGACTTCCGTCAGTTGTATTTCTTGATTTTTGAAAATGTATATTTGGACCATTAGCATCTGCTGATCCTCTTCTAATTGAAACTTGTGAGGTTGTATCAGCTGTACCAAAAACATTTAAAGCACCTGATTGTGTAGGTGTTGCAGTGGTTCCAATTTTTAATTTACCATCACTATCAAAACGCCCATACTCCGTATCTTTGGCTCGATTACGGAAAATATGTTGTTCAGCACTATATAGTGCAATATTGCTATCTGCACTTATAAATAGGTATCCGTCATCATTTTCTAATCTAAATTCTGCCGCAGACCCTCCATTATGAACCACATGGAGAATCTCTGAAGGACTTGATGTGTTTATACCAATTCTATTATTCCCTGCATCAAGGAAAAACATATGAGTTCGAGTATCACTTTCAATCCTAAAATCAGCGTCTCTTCCCTCTTCATTAAAAATTATTCCATTATTACCTATTTCCAACATTTCACTACCGCCAGCAGCAACATTAAATTTATCAGCAGCAGCAAAAAACACTCCTGTGTTTAAATCATTCCTTGCGGCTAATGCGGGGGTGCTGGCAGATCCATCTTCAAGAGTTAACGTTCCGTCTAGCTGTAAAAGTTCTATCCATGCGTTATTTGCTGAATTTCTTATCTTTAAAGTTCCTGATGTAGTATCAGCCCACCATTGGTAAGCTACTGTGGTTGCTGGACTTGACGAGTTTGAGTTATTAGATTGTATTGCAGCAAGGGCATTATTTAAGTCTGTTCTAAAACTGGCTCCCGATTGGTTCGCAAGTGAGTAGTCATGTGTGGCCATTTCTTAGTTATACCAATGAATTTGAAGATTATTTAATTATATTTTTTAAAGTAAATTACAGGTAAAAAAGTAATAACAATAAAAAATAAACTAATATTTAAATTTATTCTACCCATTTTTTTGATATTTACCAAATCAACAAGCATTTCTTAACTACCCTTACCAAACCCAATTGCAGTATATCTAAAATTAAGATTTTTAAAATTATTGCTTGAGTCTCTTACTTCAATAACGAATTGACTACCAGTGATAGATGTAATTTTAAAATAATCTCCTGTAACAGCACCTTCAAGAGTTATTCCTATTGTTGGTAAAAATGCAGTTGTTGATCCTCCAAGAGATCCAGTGCCTGTAAAAAATGGATTTGCAAAGGTCACTGTTTTAGCAGAGGTTCCAGATGCTATAGATGTATTAACAGTTTCTGTTCTACGTTTTACGCTTGCTTCAAATCCAAGTTCAGTAACATTGATATTTTGTGCTGGGTCATTTGATTCAAGTTCACATTTAAATTTAAATCCTCTTGCTGTATATTCTCCATTAGCAAAAGTATTGAATTGAGTAAAATTAGCTCCATAAGTACAACTTCCACTGACATTAAACGATTGACCACAAGTCAGAGTGAAAGTATTTGCTGAAGGAACTGTTTTAATTTCATAATTTCCATCAACATCTGATCCTAAATTTGCAAAATCAATAACAACAAAATCTCCTACACTGTATCCATGATCTGTCTTAGTGACTGTAATCAAAGTTCCAGAACCTCCAGATCCGTCATTTATTGTATAAGTAGCTGAAACTGAAGTAGCTGGGTCTATATCTGTTGTTGCTACTAAAAGTTTTGCGTTGACATCATCTGCTTGTGTTCCGTCAAACTCAGTCCAAGTATCTATTAGGGCGGTTCTTGAATCTATTAGATCATTTACTAAAAGACCAGAGGTCACAAATCTTCTTTTTAACATCACGTTAAATATTGCTCCCATATCAACCTTGTTTTGAAACTCATAAGTTCCGCTTGAGTTTATTGGTCCAGCAAAGTCAATATTAGATAAATCATCTATGTTTTGAGTTATATCATCAATAAGTAAAGTTCCATCTAATAACAAACCATCAAAGGTTGCATCATAAAAAGTATTTACTTTTTCACCTTGAAATGGTGGTGAGTCAGTATCTTCTCTTTCTGTAAGTATTATTTGATTGGGCTGTGGATCTGGTGCTGTGACAATTATTCTTGCTGCGGTATTTGACCTGTTTCCAGAATCATCAATAAACTTGATACTGTAAGTTCCTGTAAGTGCTGGGACAAGTGTTTCTGTGATATTTCCAGCAAGTTTAGGGATTATTTCTGTAGAGTTTTGAAATGTTGCAACTGCTGGGTCAACAGAGGGTGTATGCCTGACGGATACTGTACCACCATGTAAAACGTCAACATCAGTTGCTGGATTAAATCTAAGCCTCACAAACTGATCTGAGACAGGCTCTAAAGTTAATCCGCTTGGATCTGCTGGTAAAGCTGTTTTACCAACTGTTGTAAAAGTTGTGGTTGATGGTGTTGTGCTTGGTTTGCCTGTTGCGTTATAACTAAAAACTCTAACCTCATAAGTACCAAGTTGTGTCTCAAATATAGTGAAGTCAGGTCTTTTTACTCTTTCAGAAATAAAGTTTTCATTTTTAAATCTATATTGAACCATATATTCTGTAACACCAGAAACAGGTTGCCATTGAATAAATAACTTAGAAACAGCACGATTATTTAAAACAACAATTTGTTCTGATCCTTGCAAGTTACTTGGAGAAGGTTTTAGGGCAGATAAGTTTGATATAGTTTTTGTTTGCAAAGTAGACCCATCTTCAACAAAACTATATTTTGATGAATTATGAGCAACAGCTTGTATTTCATATTCAAGTTGATTAACTTCTTTTACTGAAAAAACTCTAAAAGTTTGAAGTGATAAAGATGTATTTTCTATGACCCAGACAGAGTTTGTTTGAGGGACAGAGGAGAAGGCAGAGGAAACAGTTATTGTTGTTCCAGATACAGAACTGATTGATTTTGTCTCAAGAGTACCGTCTGACAAAATAACAGATAAGGTGGCTGATCCTGAGGTTGCTAAATCAGTATTGTTTGAGTCATCTACTACTATCTGCGTTGTAGAAACACCAGTTTTTATTCTTCCACCTCTTCTAACCCCTGCCCTCATGGGATCTTGAACAGATATTATTGTTCCAACTCTTACTATTGTTCCTGATTCTATAGATGTTTTAAAAGAAACTATTTCAGCCTCATTGGATTGTGTGTACAAAAACCATTTGCCTAGTCTTGCAGCTTGACCTCTGGAAGTTGTAGCAAAACCTTTTAAATTACGAACAACAATTCCATATTTTGCTTGTAAAGCTGTATCTTCTACAGTTTCATAATCTATAGATTGTGTTTCGTTATCAAAGTATCCAACATTAACAACAGTTGCTTTTGTTGATTTACTTGCGTTTGAATATGAAAAACCTTCTGCTGTTATGTTGCTAAGATTGTAGATATAGCTTGGATCTGTGGGTCGATCTTGAGATATATTTATGACTCCCGCACTATAAAAAGGCATTACTCTCATTACAGAGCAAAGATCATTGATGAGCGAATATGCGTCACGCTGGGTATTAAGAACCACGTTTGTTGAAAACCTTGCCTCAGTGTTTCCAGTTCCTGTCATATCATCTACTTGCTCTGAACAGTAAACAGATGCTGAATAAAAACTAAATACATCTAATTGTGATGTGTCTATATGATCTCCAAACCCTTTAGAAGTAGTTAGCAAATCATACAAAACCCATGCTGGATCATTAGAGTATTCTTTATCAGTTTTAAATGTGCCGTTAAATGTACCGCTATAGCTTATTGAACCATCAGCCCTGACAGTACCATTATGAGGAATTTTGATAAGAGTTCCTCTGACTCTATACATTCTTGAAGGAACACTAGGAAAGGTTTCAGCATCAAAGCGTAATGCGGCATGAGCCGAGTTTGCATAAGCTCTTGATTCATTTATGATTTCTGTAAAAGATGACCATTGAAAAGTATCATTTAAAAAAGAATCTGTACTGTCATCAGTTGTTCTATTTACTCTGATAGTTACAGGAAAGCTAGTGCCAGATGGAAGGTTTATTTTATAATCTCTAAAATATGTACTTGCTGCCCTACCTTTAACAGTGTCTGTGATAACTGTTTGAGTCGTGCCATCATTTTCTATAGTCTGAATTGTAAGGGCTACTTCAGCACCATTGATGTCTCCATTATCTTCAAATTTTTGTAATTGAGGAAATGCAATAGTAACTCTAACAGCATCAATATTTGAATCTGTGATTGATCTAGAAACTGGAGTATCTTTTGTAACTGTTACACCTACAGCATTTTCTGATTCACTCGCAGATATGCCTTGTATAGCTGTCTGGTTTGATGTTCCAAATCGAGGCTCAAAAGTCACATTCTGAAAGTTAAAATCTGTGTCATCTGGACTTGTTCCAGCAGATTGTTGTAATACTTGAGTTCCATTAAGAAAAACGTCTTTAAGTGCAGAAATATCATATTCAGTTGTTCCTTGAGATCCAGTAGCAGAGGGGAAACCTGAGATCACACCTTCTGAGATCAGATCAATCAGCGTTTGGAATTGCTTTGAAGCAAGGGAGTCTGCTGGTAAATCGGGATTTGTAATACCAAATACACCAGCATTTGCTTCAACTACAGCTTTTATAATTCCAGATCCAAACATTATGTCGCTGTCCCCTCCACTTGCACTGTATCAATACCAGAGCTAATTACAATAGATCCAGTAAACACCTCTCCATAGATTATTGGTACTGGAACACCAGCCCTTGTAGTATTAGTGATTGAATTAAAACCGAAGTTGGCCTGTACGTTTGGGTCATTATCGGATAAAGAGTCAGAGGCATTAAAATTAGGCACTTTTGGAGTCGGGGCAATGATACTTGTAACTCCATCAATGAGCATTGATGTACCGATTGCAGTTAAACCACTGGCTACAACACCACCGATAGCTGTTGCAAAAAATCCACTTGTGGCGGCAGCAGCAGCAGAACCACCAAAAACACCTAAAGCTCCAACAGCAATAGAAACACTACCAACTGCAATAGGAATTATTTTTATATCGCCTTCACCTTGTACCTCTAACATATCCTCTGTAATTTCAAGATCACCCATTTTTATTTTATAAAGTTGATTTGTCATATGATTTTCTACTTCTGGAAAGTTTGCAATTAAAAAAGCAAAAGCCTGTTTAGGGTTATTTACAGCAACTTCAAAATGTGATTGACCTAAAAATTTTCTAAGCCTTCCATAAACTCTAAGTTTTCTAAGCTGCATACCTGTAAACCCCTTTAAGTGCTTGCTGATAAACCAAATCAAAAGGCTCTCGGCAACTTAATTTTTTTATATTATGATTTAAAATCATATTATCACCAATGTAAACAGCAACATGGTCTAAATTGCCTGACGTTGTTTGAAATAGTAAAACATCACCAATTTGAATATCATCATGTGTAGGTTGTTTTACAAATCCTGTGATTGGCAATCCTTTTTCAAATAATGGATTTTCTATAAAATTTTTAATTGATTTTGGTCTTTTCCACTCTCTTAATTTAATATTTTTTGTTTCTAAATACCAATCAGAAATTATACTCCAACAATCATGCTTACCCCAAATCCATGTCCTTCCAAAAAGACCAGACTTATATCCACTAGGTTTGAAGGTGTACCAATCTTTATGATCAATGCTGTAAATATAAAAAGGTAAACCCAAATACTCACAAGATGCTTTGTCAGCTTCAGATGGTAAAGCAGAACCATAAGGGTGAGAGTGAACTATACCAATAAGCTCTCCTTGATCCTCACACTCAGCCCATGAATCAGGACACATTACAAAGTATTCGTCAGGTGCTTCTGAAAGGTTCTCACAAGGCCAGAAAGTTTCTTTGCCTTTAATGATAGCTAACAAGCCACAAGCCTCTTTGGGTAAGCACTCAACAGCATATTTAGCGGCCTTTTCTTTCCAAGTCATGTAAAAGTACCAACAGAGGGAAAATCTTTTCTAGTTACTTGTCTCTTTGGCGCACGAATATTCTCTAGATCTAAAGCAGAGACACATTCAAACTGTACAACCTCTCTATTTTCTACAACTTTTTTATCAATAAAATAAATTTCTTGAGGTAGTTCTGTAGTGCTAGATGGAGTGCCAAATGGATTTTGATTTGATGGAAAGTTTGCAGCGTCTAAAAACTGTGCCATTGTCCTATGACGAATTAATTTTGCACCCTGTAAATCGTTGAAAGGTGTTGTTGCATTTACAGTTGCCATCAATGCCGTAATAGTTCCTAAAACATTGGAAGCTGTGAGTGTTGGTCTTGGCAGAGTTCCTCTACCTACATATTCAAAACCCTCTGCGATTACAGGGAATCTTGTGTATGTATTTCCTTGCCAAATAATATTTGAATTGCTGTTCATACCAACACCAGAATGAAACCTAGTAACATCTGTTGATCCATGCAAAGCGGAAACCAAAGTAATTGAATAAAGTTCAATAATAGACTTGTTTGATAATGACTGAAGTTCTGCTGTAGGAATTGCCATTATGGTTCAAATACTTCTCTAAAAGTACAATTTAAGGTTGCTCTGTTGTTATAAGGTATTGATTTTGTCCATGATTGACAAACATATTTACCAGCACCAGACAAAGTGACAGAAACATTACCGCTATTTGTAGCAGATGAGGCCGCTGTAACAGTAAAAGTGTTGACATCTGCTGTTGTTGCTATAGCAAAATCTCCATCAGTAGCTGATCCAGAGGTGTAGTCGATAGTTACTACATCACCAATAGCTAGACCATGATTTGCAATAGTTATTGTAACTGTTGTCCCTGATTGCGAATAAGTACCTGTTTGACTACTACCCTCTGCTGGTGGGGTAAATGTAAAGCTTGCCTGATCGTTCACTCTACTTCTTAAAAACCCTTCAATTACGTCAGCTTCCGTTTCAGATACGTTAAAAGTAAGATCATATACTTTAGGGTCTTGAGTTAAAGGCAAGCCAAACAAAGCCCTAAACTCATATCCATCACCAAAAGAAGTTGTCCTAATTCTTGGTGAGCTTGTTTTTCTCATTCCGTAGGTCGGACTGATAGAGGGAAAGGTTGCCATTTATCTTGTTAATAAACCCCCAGCACGTTTTTCTTTGATGAGTTGAGCCTGTACAGCTTGACCAATAACCTGTCCAAGTTGGTTTGCATCAGCAGTATTACCAGAAACAGACGAGCCAGAGGCATCTACATTCACAGTCACTAAATTGGTAGTAGTGCCGCCACCCTTACCAATAGCACTGTTTGGAATTATATTGCCACCCTTTGATCCCATTTGCAAAATCTCAGGCCCTCTCTCACCAACCAAAAATGCACCACCAGCAGAAACAGGGCCACCTCTTTCTCTTTTACCAAACAACCCACCTAAAAATCCTGTGAAACCTTTACCACCACTTAAGGCACTGCCAATGCCACTTATAGCCCTATCAATAGCAAGATTTACTAATCTTTTTTTGAGGTTATTTAGTACATTTTTCATGGAGTCACCGAAGTTTTTTCCCTCAGTGATAGCGTCTGTGAGATTATTTACTAAATCATTTCTTACAGATGTACCAATTTCTTTAAAAGTTTCTTGTAGTTTTTCTGCTTCTTCCTTTGCTTTTTTTTCTGCGTCTGTAAGCTGCTCTACTCCTGTTTTAATTTTTGGAAGTGTTTTAACAATATTATTTTTTGCATCTAATTGTTTACCATTTTCATCTGTTATTGTTCTTTCAACTCCAGAGTACTCAATAACTGCTGGGATTAATTTATCAACTCCTTCTTTAAGTTTTTTAAATGGATTAGGAAATTCTGGTATTTCAATATCTAAATTTATTTTTGGTAACTCAATACCTCCAAGTAATTTTTTTATTGGCTCTGGTATAAGATCAACTAATTTTTGAAAAGCCTCTTTGAAAAAGTTAACTATATTTCCAGCAACATTAGCAACAGATTGTTGTAGTCCTCTAAAGAAATTTACTACTGGTTCTGTCGCTGTGATAAAACCTTCTACTATACTTTTTTGTAGTTTTACTACATTTTTTACAGTTACTGCAATAACACCGCCAATAACTTTGCCTATAAATTCTGCTTCACCTACCAACTCTGTAATTGCCTCTTTAATACCTATCCACCCCTGTTCTAAATTAAATAAAACATTAGTTGCCTCTATACCTAAAGCCTCACCTATAACGGTTCCAATCTGTTTGACAGCACCTACAATCAAACGTATCGGTGCAAGAATAGTAATTTCAAAAGCACTTTTTAAAGCTTCAACAGTAACAGCAGTTATTTTTAAAACTTCTCTTATCGCAATACCAAACTCAGAACCTTCTGTTGTCAGGTTTGTAAACGCAGCCCCAAGTCTTTGCAGTTGTCCTTGAATTGTATTTTGTGCTTCAAATGCAGCTTTGGCAGCTACTCCCTGTGCATTTGCTTGGTTTGCTAAATTTTGATTGAAAGATACTAACTGATCATTTAACAAAGGTAATATTGCTGTTCTTGCTTCAACAGATCCAAAGAACTGTGCAAGAGTTTCTTCACTAGCTCCACCTTTTGCAACTAACTCTTCTAAAACACCTCCCAAACCTTTTGTTTTAAGTGCTGTAGCACTAAAGTCTATTCCAAGCTTTTCAGCCGCTTTTGATGCTTCACTGGTCGGCTTTTGTATTGCAGCAATAACTTGTCGTAATCCAGCAAAGGTTGATTCAACAGGAACACCAGTTGCAGTGACAGTAGATATTGCAGCATTAAGTTCTTCTATCCCAACACCAGCACCAGCCGCTATAGGTGCTAAACGACCTATCTGCTGTGCATATTGATCTACAACAATTTTACCATCATTCTGTGTTTGTATGAATCCATCTATGAGTGCAGCCGCCTCATCAGAACTTTTGCCATAAGCATTGAGAACAGAGGTGGTAGCATCAGCAACAGTAGCTAATTCAGAAAAACCACCAGTTGCACCTAGCTGTGATGCCTTTAATACATCTGTAAGCTCTGAAACCTCACCAAAGCCAGCAGATGCTACATCATAAGATGCTGATAACAAGTCAAGTTGTGAGGCTTGTCCACTCAACTCATTAGATAAAGTTGAAAGTTTTGGTTTTAAAGCATCAACATCAACTCCAAGAGTTTTGACTTTTGTGCTTGCAAAATCAGCAGCCGCTAAGTTTTGAAATGCTTTTGTTAGAAAAGCAACTGCCGTAAGTCCAGCAGTAAGAGGCCCTAAAGCTGTCATCAATGCAGCCCCAGCAGCCCTAAAACCTACAGCCGCCCCTTTAGCACCAGCACCAGCACCAAAAAAACTCTTACCAAGTATAGGTAAAGCTTTATTAGCATCTTTTAATTTGCTTTGTGTTCCGTTTACAGTTTGATTAAATTTTTGTGCCTGTGTATTTACATTCTTTAATGCTGTAATCGCTTGGGTAGCACCAACTCTTAGTTCTACATTGGAAACTGCCACGACTAAACAATAACTCCTTTAACTATATCTTGATTTGCGTTTGATTGCATCTGCCTCTTTCTTTTCTCTATCATATTTTAATTCATAATATCCAGCAAAAAATATCAACTCTTCATCTGTGAGTTGTGATCTAAGTTCACTTACTGTCTTGCCTAATTCTGTTGCAAGGAAAAACTCAAAATTTAACCAGTTATCCCCCCTTAGGATTCCTTTGCGTTATCAATAGTTGCGTTTTGATTTACACCAAATAAAAACAATTCAATCTCATTTAACACATTTTCTGGTAGCTCATTTTGCAAGTTACCAAAATCTGCTGGGTGAAACGCTTTAGAACCATCTTCTTTTTCTGCCAACTGACAAAGCATATGAGTAGAGACTATTAAAGGATCATCACTGCCAGCCCTTTGCGTTGCTCTGGCTCTATCTGCCCTTGTAATGGCCTTGAAATATAAACTGCATACTGTTTTGCCGTTATCATCTTTAACGTCAAATTTACGCCTTTTAGAAAGGTCAAAAGCTTCCTTTAAAAGGTCGAGGGTTTTCTTTTCTGCCATAAATTAAATGCGAAGTATTTTTAATTTACTATATGTCAGATGTTATTGCACCTGTTGTCTGGAATGAAATGTTTATCAACTGAGTTTCTCCAAGTGTTGCACCATANTCAGCACTTGTAATNATTCCAGAAAAAGCTAACTTTTTAGAACTAGCTGAACTATCNGGAAACAGTTCAAACAATGCGTCACCAGCATCACCTGTTGTTAATATGTCCTCAACAAANGATAAATANTCAGAGTTACCAGCATTGTCATAAATCAATTCTGCTGAACCTTCACCAGAAATAAGACCACCNACAAANGTTTTTGAAGTATTACCTTGAACTGTAGTTTCTAAAGTATCCTTTGAAACTGATAATGACCAAGATCTAGTTCCAGCAATATCGGCTTCAGTTCCACCAGCATTGTGAAACATGATCTTGCCTACATCACCCCTAATAGCTGCCATGACAAAAAAAAGAAAGATTTATAAATATATTAACTCTTTTCGGAAGTTTTTACATCTTTTTTAGAATTTTGTTGACTCTCCATATANCTTTTGCAATTNGGATCCCACATTTGTNNATCTCTNACACCTTTGACAGCTTCGATAGCGTCAAGCATTTCTTCTGTAATAACAAGCTTTGGCATGATTAAAGATCCTCGTAAATTGTAAATGTTATTCTGATTTGAGTTTGAAACTTNCCTTCTGGACTTGAGGTAAGAATCTCAGGGCCNATAGGTGCATCAAAAATAACACTTGATACTGTAATTCTATTGTATAAGTCCCTAAGTCTTTTGCAAATTGTAAAGTTNGACCCTGCCCCAAGNCCTTCNTCTGTAAATACATTNAANAAAACNAGGCCATCAATCTGGTTNTCAGAATCACTTGACCCTCCCTGAGTTAAGTATGAGTTATTTCCAAAGCTTGTAACGCATTGAACNAAAGTATCNTCTGCTGTTGAATCAAAGGTCATGTTGTTGAATACAACAGGGATTGCTGGGCTTGAGGCTAACTCTGTGGCTAACCTAGCCTCTATTGTGGATCTAACTGTATTTAAATCTGTGGCAGCCACTATAACCTCCGTTTNATTTTTTCATATTCATCATNAGCCCACTTTTGTAANTCTTTTGCAATTAGTTCTGGAAATCCAGCAGTTGTATCTTGTCTAGTTCTATATTGATCTTTCCATGATGGGGGTAGGTTTTCACCATAACAAACTGGCTCTGCATAAGGTAAGTTATTGATTATGGTTCCGCTAGTTGGTTTTATCTCAGTTTGCCATGAGTTTCGTAGCCTACCAGTGTCAACTGGTGTAGCCTTTTTTACTCTTCTAGTCCACTCTAAAGTTGTTGCCTGNACAAGAAATACTATTGCATCTTCCATGACATCTGGAATCTCAGTAATAGATATTTNTCTNGNCATGTTTACCTCAANATAAGATCAAAACTTACTGGTGTATTATTTTGCTCATTTATAACAACTTGAACAATTTTAAATTCAACACTGCTTATTACAACCCTGTCTTTTGTTGTGGGTACAAATGTAAGATCACCAGCAGATATAGTAAGCAACTTATCCTGTGACTCAATCAAATCATTGACCTGATTCCTTGAAACATTACTTAATGCACCTTTAATGGTTGTATCAGATGTAGATTCTGTGATAGCTCCAGTAGTGGTGTTATATGCCCCTGCTGTTACTTGTCTGATAGTTACATCACCACCAAGCTTTTTCAATGAAGCACTGGCAGCCTTTTTTAGTGCATTAGCAAGACTCATAATGAATAAGCAATGACCTGACCACTTGCAAGAGTGATGCTTGTGATAACACCTTCAACTTCTGTTGATGCTTTCATTGTAATGCCGTTAATAGTAGATGAACCATTTTCTGTTAAGTTCTCAGCCACAAAAGTTGCTTCAGCATCTGCCAAACAATGAACCTTGCCAAATCTGCCTGTGTGGGTTGCAGTATTTGTAATAATTAACCCTGCTGGGTATTGGTAGCCGTAGTTCACTTTAAGACCTCTTGATTGATAAGTTTGCTCTTCCACCTATTCTAATACCCATCAAGTAATGATCAACTATCGGTGGAATACGATCAATACCAGTAGCCCCATAAAATCTAGGAGTTACATTTATATTACCAATACTTACAGCAGCAAAGTCCTCCAAGCCGCTTAGTTCCAGTCCGTTCCTATTGTTGTTTAGATATACAGCCAAGATTACTTGTGCGTGTTTTACCCTGTCTGGGATTTCAGTATCAAGGTAATAATCAGCAACTAATCTATTTGGAAAACTCAAACCATACAAGTTAGTGTATGTGTCAGGTTTCCTTACTCCTGATCTAGGCCATTCCAAAGCTTGAGTATCATCTACCCTAGCTCCCAAAAACTTCTCTCTGTCTATTCTTTGGGCTGCTGTAAACAAAGCACGATTTTTATTATCTGTTGATGAATTATCCCAAGCTGCGGTGTCATCACTAAGAACTAGCCCTTCAATAAAAGAGTTTGCATCAGCAAGAGTTATATAAGTGTTTGCGTTTGCACCGCCAACAGTAGCATCAAGAGTTATCGCCATTGAGTTTCACCTTTTTGGGCTTAGATTTTGGTTTTGGCTTTTCAGTATCTGGAAATAATTCAAATACAGGCTTTTTTTGAGTTTGAACAAGTGAAGCTGCTTTAAGGGCAGCCTCATTTTGTTCTCTCATTCGCCTAAAAGCGAACATAGCCATTAGCTTGATGCACCCTTAAGAGCAACAAAGTTAATAACAATTGCTTGGCTTAAGTTACCAGCAGATACATTAGAAACTGTTACCGCAAAAGATCCAGCAGCAATGCTGTTAGCGTTTACAAGATATGAACCAGCAGTTCCAGCAGAACCATGACAAGCCACAACAACATCTGTTGCTGCAATCTTGCTATTGGTAACTGTGAAAGTTACTTCTGTGCCAGCGTCAAGCTGTGCATTGTTCATTGTGATCTGACCTGACTCTGTGTTTAGAGTTACACCTGTTGATTTGTTAGTGGCTTGAGTTACAGTTCCACCTGTTGTTGGGCCTACTAAAGACCCAGCAGTTACTTCAAATAAAGAAGGCATGATAAAAAATCCTAGTTATATCAAGGGTTTACGGCTAATCTTGGTTCGATACGTTAGTCGCGCGAACTATGCCGATATTTTTTGTCTCATACACTTTCGACCATGATGCAACTGTTTCCAAAACTGTTCTGTTTGGGTTAACTGTTGATACAGCGTACTTAAGACCTACTGGGTGATAGATGTAGTGGAGATCCACTGCCATAGCTTCTTCCAAAGCTAAAATATCACGATCAGTTTGTGTTCTGATTGGTGCTTGCTCACCTGTAACAACTGCCCCTTGTGTAAAGAAGAATGTTGAATACTCAGTTGAAGCTCCAGAGCCTGTTGTAGGAATATCGTCAGAAACGATAATTCTTAAACCACCAAAGCTCTCAACAACATTAGGGCCATCAAAAGCTCTTGTTGTACTACCAGCAGTTGCTCCTGTATCTGGTGCGCCTGTGTTGTCATAGATGCGGTCAATCATATTACGCTCTAACAAGTCACCATAAACATTAGAGTGCATTGCTATTGCTGTAAGCTTGCCACCTTGATCTCCTAGTAAAGACTTTGCTTTAGCAATATGTCTTGGACTTAGAGTTGTTGGAGTATCGCCAGATTCTGAATCAATAGTCAAAGCAAATAAAGCTGAGTTGCTATCGTTTGCGTTGATAGATCCAAATGCACCAGTTAAGCAAGAATATAAATCCTTTTGCTTTTGGTTGTTGACGTATGCCGCCATTTTCTGAGCAATAGCAGCCATTGGATCAATACCACCACCAACAGCAAGTGAAGCTAAGTCTCTTGAACTGAAAGCTCTACCTCTGTGAAGAACAGCAGCAATTTGATTATCTGCTGTAATCTTTGATGGAGTTAAAGATGTTGAGTCTGTTAAAACTTCAAAATCACCTGTTAAGTTTGCTTTGTAAAAAGGTATCTTTACAAAGTCACCGCCTCTTTCTGCGGATAAATTTAATTCTGCCAAAGGTTGCACTACCCCACTCTGTAGGAAGCTATCTGTCTGAGTAGTAGCCTCAATTAAGTAGGGGGTGAACACCTCTGGTATAATCAAGTCACTGCGAACTGTCGCCATGATAATTTAATTAATATGTTCACTTCGAGGCACAACCTCTGACATGGCACAACCACGTTGTTTCTATACTAACCGCTAACTGCGTTTTTGAGCATATTATATTTATTTATATCTGTTCTATATAACCTACTTTGCTCTGTAAGGTTGAAAGANTCNNNTGCAAAGGGGTTCTTTTCNCCAGCAGCTACTGTTTCAGTCTGAACTTTAGTTGTCGTTGCTCCACCGCCTTGTGGTCTTGGGTTCTTCTGTACCCATGCTGGCATTTTTGACATAGCCCAGTCTTTAACTGGTGTTCTGTTATATCCATCAACAACAACAACTGTTCCATCTGCCTCTCTTGCAAGTTGATCCTTACTGATGCGAGATAGCACATATTGGGGATCGTGTACAACATCAGCAAGGGCTGTNACTGCTGGGGCTTCAACTTCAAGCTGTCTCTGCCTAGCTTCNAGCTCTTGGATTCTTTTGTTCTTNGCCTCTTCAGCATCACGATACTGCTGTGCCTGTTTAGCAATCGCCTCATCATATCTGCCCTTTGCCTCTANCTCTTCTTTCTCTTTCTGNTGTTTAAAAGCAATCAAAGCATCTACATCAACATCTGGTGGTACAGCTTTTGCCGCTTCCTTTGCTTTTTTGTAGTCATCTAAAATNTCTCTGTTGCTTTTTCTGAGTGCTTCAACTTCTGCCATCAACGCTGCTGTATCTACAGGTGGATTTGGTTTGATTGGTTCGTCAGCCATAAATAAAAAATTTACAATTATTCACAATATTAGCTCCACTTTGTCTTGTCTGCCCAAAAAGCTGCTGACATTTTACCTTTGGCAATATTTTTAGCGTGTCTAGCCTTAAAACTTTTGCGTTTTGCCTTATCTGCCATGCTTTCACCCTTTCTTGGTGGCTTTGTATCTGCGCCCTGCGCTCCAAATCTAATTAATTTGACCTTATCTCCTTCTTTTGCAAGAACAACATGAGACTTTGTAGGGTGTGATGGGGTTCGCTTTGGTTTGTTAAAACCAGATAATCCAAATCTTTTCAGTCTTGGGTCACTCATTTGCCTTTCCTCTTCATTGCCATATTGTGTGCTTCAGTAAATGAAACCCCTTCTCTCATCTTNCGTTTCATATATTCCATGTGAGCCTTTGTGTGACCATGAGCCTTTTGGTGCTTTGCAAGTGTGTTCTTTTGTCTGGTAGTTAGCTTCATCTTCTTTTTTGATATTTATTATAGATAGCTGCGTCTGCTGTTCTTGCCTTATCACCTCTCATGTAACTATTCACCCTTCCCATAGCCCACGCACCCATAGGAACATTTCTTGATCCAGCAGAAAGATAAGCACCCTGTCCTTTGCGATAAACTTCTGCAAGCTCTCCATAAAAAAACTTTGTGCCATCAGCTTTTTTCTTAAGACTGTTCTTAACGCTTTCGCTTAGTGGTTTTCTTCTTTTTGCCTGTGACATTTTGTTTGGTGCGTGATTTTGATACAGCTTTTATATCAATATACTCTCCTTTTCTATAAGCTTCGGCAGTTCGCTTTATTTCAGCCGCTTTCGCAGACTTGTTTTTAGAACCAGACAAGTATTTTTTTGGAATACCTGTCTTTTTGTCCTTTGGAACTCGCCTTAGTTTTCTAGTCACTTTTTAGTTTTCTTTTTAGCAGTGGGTTTAGTTTCTTTGGGCTTCTTTGTTTCTTCTTCGCCCTGTACCTTGAAAATATATCCCATTACTTTTTGCCTCCTTTCTTTTTCTTCTTTGTTCCTTTGGGCTTCATTGATCCGTAGTGTGAAGGCATGACAATAAAAGTAGCTGTCTTTATCTTACTTCCTTTTGCGTTTTTTAGCAGTTGATAAAGCTATTGCTTGAGCTTGTTTTAATGTCTTGCCCTCTTTCATCAGCAAACGNATGTTGCCAGAAATAGTCTTTTGTGATTTGCCTTTTTTNANTGGCATCAAAGTAAATGCTTTTCTATAAGTTTAAAATCTTTGCTGTCATTTGCAGCTACCAACAACGCCTCTGTAGCTCTTTTTATATCCACTCTCTCCTTACCTTTTGCTTTATTTAATTCCAGTTTAATAAGTCTGGGAACATCTTTGTTCTCAGGAAACTCTTTTATAAGTTCAATAACTCTGTCGTAACTCATAATTAAACAGGGGCTTCCAAAGCTGCGGCAACAGCATCATCTACCCATTTGTAAGCATCAGGTGATACTTTCTTTAATGATACAGGGTCAAATACATATTGAACAAATGTTTCTGCAAATTGTTCCATAAAGTTAGAACCTCCATAAGAACTTGGAATCCATTGTGTCCCTGTCATAACTGGTCTGCCAGCAGCGTAGTGTATTTGATGCCCCATTTCATGTACATATGTTGTAAGCCAAGCATCATCAGCAACAACTGTTGATCTACGATCAAGAAAACTTTTTTTCATTTCAGCCTTAGTATAAGAAAGCCTATAAAGTCCCTGATCTGCGGTTCTTTGTGGTGTTCCCTTTGCAGCTTTTTCAACTGATTCTCCAACTTTTTGTCTTATTTTTTTCAAGTCTTTTAATTTTTTATAATATGGTTTTGATTTAATATTTATATGGTTTGCACCTTGAAAGGTAAAACCAAAGGCATCTGATTTACCAGTAGTGACAAACCTTGTAAAAGTACTATGACCCCAGTTAGAGCTTGAACCCAAACCATCATCAAGGATTTCCGTAATATAATTTAAACCTGTTTTTGTTCTTTCAATATTGTTATAAATTTCTCTTCCGCTTACTGGGTCAAAACTTGGCCCCTCTTTGAGATTCTTTACACCTCTATCTTTTGCAAGTTGTAAACTCCTCCTTAATTGTTGATTTTCTTTTAAATATTTTGTCTTTTCATTTATTTTTGCATAAGCTGTTCCTTTGGTTTCTGCCCCACTTGTCCAAGAGCAGAAAATCTCTCTTTGCTCTGTAAATTGTCTAAGCTTTTTAGCGTTAGCCCCTGCCAACCCTTCCATATCGTCCATCATATTGAAAGCATCATTAACATCTTTCGGCTGTATCTTATTGTTTTTATTTATTCCTTGTAGTTGTGCAATGTTTGGCTGTAGTGGGTCTTTTGCTTTTATTGCCTTCAGTTCTGCCTTTGCTTTTCTTTCAGCAGCCCTAGCAGCCTTTAGTGTTTCCTCAAGCTTATCTTGATTAGTGATAGTGATAGTTGGTTTAGTTACAGGCTTGGGCTTTGGTATCTTGATTGTTATGTCACTTGGTTTACCATACAATCTTTCCAAGTCCTTTAAACTTCTTTCGCTTCCATCTTCTCTGACCATCTTTCTTATAGCCTTCTGCCCTGACCCTTCCTTCTTTGCCAAGCGTTCAAAATATCTAACCTTCTGTTCATTACCTAAAGTCTTGACCTTTAGTTTCTTATCTTGCCCCAAA
>FUFK010041223.1_pt1 | contig 25103 bp, 10 predicted proteins | sample 1021851 | NCBI WGS metagenome assembly FUFK01 (sample SAMEA51879418, study PRJEB19060) | metagenome | reverse complement strand
CATACGCAAAAGGACAAAATTATGTTGTCGATGGAATTAAAGTTGTATCTGGTGGATCGGGCTACAGTGATGTGACATGCGTTGACACTCCGGGTGATCTTGAAGATAGAATCACATTTAGTCTTGATTATCAAGGAGGTCTTTTTGCCGATCCGAGAAGAGTTTTAAATGCGGCAAAAGTCATGGTAAAAGTCGTCGTCCGCACAGATAAAATCAGTGAAAATTTTGGAACAGATCAAACGACTTTCAAACGATATGGTTTACTCCGTGATGTTGAGGCAGTAAACGATACTGCAAACTTTATTGCTGGATCGCAAACAAATAGAGATCAACTAGAAACGTTTTCAAATGTGCATAAAATTAGAATTGCTAACAAAGGTGGAGGCCCTTCCATCGCTAGTAATGCGTTTTTACTAAACGACGATCTTGCAAACAAAACAGATACTTCGGCAACGGATCGAGCAAAAATTGCAAGTTTACAAACCAGTAAATCTAAATCATTAAAAACCAAGGCGACAAGTAGAGTCGCAAGTTTCAGTGCCATTAGTGGATCTGCCGCTGATATTGAAATTATTTCAACAAAAGACACTCCTTTTGTTTCTGGAGATACCATTGCCAATAATAGTAGTATTTCTGATGAATACAATTTTAGCACCATTATATCATCTCCAACAGTTAAAAAGTTTACAGGAAAAGTAGTTTCTTCAAACTCAACTGATATAACCGTGACGACACAACCGAGAGAGGTTTCATTTTCTTTCCTATACACTTTAGGTAATTATTGAGGTAACAAATGCCAAGAAATATCTTCCCATTTAAAATATCTGACGATGAACCAAGAACCCCACTCTCGGTTTCACCATATAACTCAAGAGTTGTTGAGCATATGTTGGATTCGTTTGATGATGCCAAAAACTANAAGTATGTTGCTTTTAGACCCGGCTATCCCTTGCAAGCAGCAGAACTAAACGAGATTCAAGAATACTTTTACCTAGAGTTTTCAATTATTGCTTTTATCACGAACGCATGGAACGCTTACTCTGGCACACCTGCCGCTCAGTTTGAAGAAACTGATTTGCAGTCATATGCCGGACCTTTCTGGGATGGAGCGACACCCATCGTTCCTTATGATCAAGTTGGTTACAACACTCTTCTTGCAGAAGGAACAATCAGTAGCACCACCGTTCCAGCACAAATCTTTGAAATACCTCAACTCGTCGATGTTACCGATCAAGGAGACACCATACGAGTAGAATTAAAAGAAGGATTTTATCACGCATCAGTAACAACGGGGAACGATACAGTTGATAATAATTTTAGATATGCGATTTATTATGAAGCAATTTCCGGAACGAATGTTGCTGAAATTGAAAAACGAGACAGTGGAAAAACTTACGTCGGATTTTCCATGACTCAATCATACATTTCCCCATCTCAGTTTGCTGGTGAAACAGCGTTGACCGATCCATCATTGAATGATAATTCATCTGGGTTTACAAACGACGTGGCCGCTGGTGCAAGACGAGTTAAATTTAATTTTAATAGAGTTGTTACCACAGATACTCCCGCAGGAGTTTTTGGTGGTGGTAGTCCAGTGGCATATAATCAAAACTGTATTGTTCTTTACATAGATCACGAGCAGAAAAAAGTTAGATATTTAAACGGTCTTCCCGTATTCGTTCAATCCACCAATGGACCTGGTGGTTTTGGAGGATATGAATAATAATGGTTTGTGAATATACAAAATATATTCCAGAAAGTATCGGTGGTGAGGGAGATCCAGATCAAGGAGACTATCTATTTTCTCAAAGTTATTTGGGTGGATTGCCCCCAGGCGTTGCACCGAGACTGTGGAGTCCCGATGACTTGAGAAGAGATTACAATGTTCTTCATCTTACACCAGACGACTTTGATGAGAGTGACGGATCTTGGAGAGATCCAGACGCAGGAATTAACTTCCTTCCCGGTCCTCCACCAGAGGGACCAGAGTTTAGTGATTTAACTAATTCGGCACCAAAACTTTTACCAAGTTATGTTTATAATAGACGCAATGTTACAAATAGAAAAGCACTCTTTTTTGATCAAAGATTAAAGCAGTTTCTTTCCGTCCAAGATTTTTATGGAAAAACCTTTTTTAATATTAATAAGGGTAAAGATGTTCTCATGTATGCAGTGATGAACAGTCCTTATAATAAAGCGATTAAATATAGTGCAGCATGTGGAGTAACCACAGGTTGTGCGCCCACAGGCACCAATCCAGACGCTCCGCCAGATGATTTAATACCGCAAACAATGAGAGAAGCATATCCGAACTGGCCGAATCTGGATCCATATAATTTTAATGATTGGCCCATTGGACTCTCTAATTTCAATGGAAGATATGGAGCACTTTACACAGCGGGTGAAGATAGATATGCAATTTTACACAATAAAGGATTCAGTAACGCAGTCATCCTACAAGTTTTCTGCTTATTATTACGCATATCCTCCGGGGCAAGCATTTTTNCCGTCATTTAATGATGTTGAATTTCAAACAACCTATGATGGTCAACCCCTCGGTATTCAAAGAAATAAGATACTCCGGCTATGTCGGTGCTGAATTTTTAGACAGCGACAACGATGGAATCCCAGATATAATTTATCCCGGCGGTGGTGATGTTGGCTCACTTGAAATTACCGCTGGTAACGTTATGGATTTTGAGCCGCATATGTTCGGAACTTTTTTGCGTCTCTCTAGTGGTTATCTTTCACTGCCAGAATTAGGTTTACCACCAAGAACTTCTTTTCGAGATCATAGAATTTATGCTTTATATGATGGCACTCGTGGTTCAGTTCTTCCAATCAATGCCATAGCAGAGGAGAAAGGTTTAGACCCACTTGTGATTAATCAGGTAAATCCAACGGGTCTATATGTCGGTCCTGATTATGAAGTTTTTGAGTTAAATCCAACCTACATGGGAAAAAGAATAATTTTCGCATCACCACCCGACGAACTGGATCTCGAACTTGCAGACTACTCTACATTTGTAATTTCAGAACTCATCATGNTAAAAGCAAAAGATGTAGAGATCATAGATGAAGAATATGATCCCATTGCCATNATACCAGATGATGTTGTTNAAAAAATAGAAGGATACATGGCTTGCAAATACGATATGCAAGATAAACTTCCACCAAGNCANCCATACAAACGTTTTTGTCCGGGTGGTGANCCTCNTGATNCTAATCCATATGAACTTNNNCCCTCATNTCNGNNTAGANATNNTAATGTTCCTCCAGANGANAGATCAGGTGGACCNTTTTCAGTCCTTGGATTCTTCCCACTCTACNCCACACCAGAATTTGCAAAAGCNGCGTCACCAACACCAAGCGTGGCAAGAACACCAAANGAAGCAGCAGAGGGAAAAATTGGTTATCACACCCATGTCTTAAACGGCGTTACATATTATATGCCGAACGGTTTGGATGCGATCAATCAGCAGTATCATGGTGATTACGAAGAAGCACTGAGAAATGAGCCACAATCGGATCGTTATGGAATTTATTCCCAAGACAATGATGTTGGTGAAAAAAATTACACATACTTTGCTTTAGGTNAAGATCAAATGATAACTGCCGAAAGTTTGAATCTCTTTCAGGAAAACATGAGAAAGGGTATGAGTCTCCTCGGTGACGCACAAAATAGTTGGCAATATTTTAGAGATCCCACTCAAGGTAATAATGTTGCGTCCTCTTTCTGGAATGGTGCGACTCCAAAATATCCAAACAAACATCCACTTGGATATGCTTTTGGTTTGAACGACAGCAAAATTTTCACACTAGAAAATCCNATTAAGTTTGAAAACTTNACCGACNNNATTAAGGTAACTTTCAACGAGATGGATTATGTTACCAAAACCAGATCACTTGGGANTCTCGACAATGGATTTTCATATCCAGTTTCTCTTTCATACAAACTNTCTGCNAAAGAAAACTTTGAATTGTTTATACCAAAGAGAGATACGGGAACAACTTATGTCGGACTAAAAGTTTCTCAAACCGAAGTCACAGATCAANACGACTTATCATTNAGATCGGCAANTTCTAATTTTAGAGGNACATTTAGNATGCAAATTACGTTCACTGGAGCGGATTTTGAAGTCGCAGATAGCGAAAGCGATATTTCAAACTTTGAGCCAGTTTTCTACATAGATCACATAAATAAAAAGATTAGATACATGAATAATCTATTAATCGCAAACATTACTTGAGGTAAACATGGGAGTAGAAGACAACGATTTTGATATCAGTGATCTTGATGCCAATACCACCTTTTTTGAGTGGGCATCAAAAACAAACACTGATATAATTGGAAAATTAAACCGGATGCGTCTTTACGATGGTATCTCTGGAGACGGCATTAATGTCGTTGTCGGAACCACTACAATCACTGAGGCAGGATCTCCTACACCAACAACAATCACAGCAGGTGATATTTTTGTTGAGATGAGCGGCACTGTCGCTAAAGGTGTCACATTCAACGGTGATGTTAGTATTAACGGCACTTTAAATTATGACTTCTCCCAAGCGTTTGGTGGTGTCAAGACTGTCAGCATTGGATTTAGTGGTGGAACCGCTGGATTTACAGCAGGTGATGTTGTTCGTTATGATGCTGATCTTGGAGGAGTAACTTTTGCTTCTGCCGACTCTGCCACAAACGCAGAGGTTCTCGGTATTGTAAACGGCGAGAATAATAATCTTGTTTCTGTTACGACTCATGGTTTTGTTGGTGCAGGTGGTTTTAATAGCACCAATGGTGGATTGTCGGCTGGATGTGTTCACTTCTTAGATCCAAACAATCCAGGCAAACTTACAAACCAAGAACCAACTGTTATCGGTCAAGTTTCTAAACCACTGTTCCTTGCAACAGGAACAACCTCTGGAATTTTCTATAATTATAGAGGACAACTTCTTACAGGAACTGGTGGTACAGGGGACACCCAAGCAGATAACAATGCGTTCTTCCTGACAACCACANCCTCTGGNTTANCACANAGTGNATTTGANACNTTNACNNTTGGTAAAGTTATTTCTTATGATGGNGATTANAAACTCACAGNANTAAACAACACTGANAGTATTGTTGGTATTGTTGTTGCTGAACCATCATCAACCGTTGTAAAAGTTGTAACCTCTGGTTTCATTAGTGACAGTCCGGTAAATAAAACAGGACCTTTGCGTGTGAACGCAGACAGTGAATTGTCAAGTGATGTAACCACTGGTCCCATCGTCGCTGTGGGTGCAGCATTTGGTAGTGATACAATTTTGGTATTTAACCCAACGCTTGGTGCGGCAAATAACTTTAACGGTGGAACTGGTGGACAAGCACAGTACGCAAGAAACGCTTTTCCAAATGTGGGAGGAACCACGGCATCCACGGGTGGTGTTTCTTATGTAAACGATAACTTACTTGTAAATGGATCNATGTCTATCTGGCAAAGAGATCANGGTGTNTCGACAGCATACACTGGAACTGGTAGTGTGTATTTTGCAGATAGATGGGTTCGTCTTAATAACAGTGGAAATACTTCAAGTGGCACTTTGAGTTTCCAACGACAAGACTTTACAACAACACAAGGTGAAGTCGAAGGCAATCCACTTTACTACACTCGATTCAACACGAGTATTCCTGGCAATACTTTTGGAGACATCATTCAATTTGAACACAGAACCGAAGACTCTGCCTCATTTAGAGGTGAGAACATGGCTCTTGGTTTCTATGCGAAAGCAGCAAGTTCCGGTCAAACTGCCACCGTGTTTATCAAGCAAAACACCGATGGTGGTAGCACGGAAACAAAAACAAATCTATCAACCATTGAGTTGTCAACCGACTGGAGAAAATTCATTACTCTCTTCAGTGTTCCTGAGTTGACCGCAACACCAAGTGGAGATCACTACTTTGCGGTTGGGTTGGATATCACACACGCAANTGGTAACGTTGACTTTGCACAATTCAAACTTGAGCGTGGTAGTGCNTCGACACCAGTTGAACCACGAACCATAGAAAGTGAATATGAATTGTGTGCGAGATACTATCAGCGAAGTTACGCTCCTGATGTATCGACAAGAACAGTCACCACACTTAACAAAGTTCCAGATGCGACCTCTNTTAACTTTNCAGCNATACCATCAGAGAANGATCANTACTACAGATATCCAGTGCGAATGCGTGAAANACCAAACACGGTGACACTATTCTCACCACACTCCGGAGACACTGCTGACGCATTCAACAGAAGTTACGGGGATGATTTAAGTTTAACAACGGGATCAACGGGTAAGGACTTGAAAGTTCGTTCTGCTCCCGTTGGACAAACGACAATTGAAGTAAACAGATCAACTCGTGATGGATTCATAGTGGATCCAATAACAGGTTTTGTTGACTTCGATAGAATTTCTGTTCATTACGTTTCAGATGCCGATCTTAATAACAATATTTCAAATGTAACCATCACCACATGAGGTAAACTATGCCAAGTTGCTCTTCTAGTTCTAACATCATGTCTTCAGTAACCTCTGTTAATCTTAACAGTATCGGTTCAAGAATTTTAGCGACAATCCCTTTAACAAGTTCAGATTATACCATTAGTTCTGATATTGTTGCGGGTGATGTTATTCGTTATGATGTTACAGATTCTTCAAATAAACAATACGTTCGAGCAAAAGCAGATACTCCAGAAAACGCAGAAGTTGTTGGTGTTGTTGAATCAATTGACAGTGATAGCATGAACGTTGTCATTTTTGGACAGATTGAATTTCCTAACGCAAATTTCGTTGACGTTACACCTGCCGGAACTCCAGACGGAGCATCCGGTGGTAATGACATTTTCTTCTTGAGTCCCACTGCAACGGGTGGAGTTCAGAACCTAGCACCGTTTAACGAAACAGAAGTTATCAAACCAATTCTTCAGAAAATGGATGATGGCACGAACAATGCCGTTGTTTTAAATTACATCGGTTACTCTGTTGGTGGTGAACTTGCATCAAACGACAATTCGGATTCACTGATCGGGACCGTGTTAAATGTTGTTGATGGAGCCGATTCTGTGATTCCACCAAACTTTATTGAAGTTTCAAGTAAATCACAATCTCTCAAGATTACAGAATACCCAGATGCTTATGCGTATTTTGGTAAGACATATGGATTCACCGAGGTTATTACACTGGACAGTTCGACCAAAATTTCGTCCACACTTTCTGGTGGAANTGCAACACAAATAACGGCAAGAGCAAACACATACAATGCAAGAATTATCTCTGTTGATTCCGTTAANAACAAANTAACGGTCNAGAGATCGGGTGGAGGCACAGAAGTTGATACCTCCAAGTCATTAAAAATTAATGGAAGAAGTTATACCATTTCATCTTCTGTTGTNGANAGTTTTACCATTCCAAGAGTTACAAGTCCAACCGAGTTTAGATTTGATGTTGACGGTGATGCACAAACTGTTGAAGTAAAAACATACATGAAAGTTAAAAACATTCGTGGTGTTACCATTCCAGAAAAGGTAACAGTAAGAGAGTTAGAAGTTACGAATAAGTTAACAACACAAACCGCTTCCGCAGCCGAAAATGAGGATTTAAATGATGCAGTAAACACCCTAAATACAGAGGTAGTAAACATCAAAAATAAACTTGGAATTTCATAATGCCGATATACATTGGAAGTAGTAAATTTAGACCAACAGGTACGGGTCCAACCGGTCCAACTGGTCCAACGGGACCGACAGGCCCAACGGGTCCACAACAGATAGGCCCAACAGGGGCTACTGGTATTACTGGTGCAAGGTTTGATTCGTTTCAACAGACGGCTGCTGGTATAACTTTCAATTCCATTCTTGCTGGAGTAACGTTTGAATCTTCAATCACAGCAATTACAGGTGGTGTTAACGGAGACAAAATTTTAGGAAATACCGGAACAATAGTTGTTCAAGATTTAGCGGTTCAAAATTTTGGTAACGGGTTTACATTAGGCTCTGGTGCTGGAACAAATACGATAGATGTTCGGACAATAGGCATTGGTGGCTCTGGACTTTTAAACATTGGAGATCAAGGTGATGAAATAGTCATAAACTATGACATTTCTGGAACAGGATATCTTAATGTTGATGCAACAGTTGGGCAACTTGTCAGAGCCGACAACTCTGGTTTATTCAAGGGTGTTACTGGTCCATTTGCCTCTGAAAAAGTTGGTCGGCACGAAATTGAAGGACTCGGAGTTTCCTCTTTCCTTGAACCAAGTATTTTGTTGGGAACGGCAGATTCAAGTTTAACTGGTGTAACTCTTGGTGGGACTGCTGGCATAAAAGCAGAATTGAATTGGGAAGATGGAAAAACATTTGTGATTCAAACAAAGGGTATGGGGTTTACCGAACCAACTCCATTAACGGTGAATATAGCAGCGCCACCTTCCTCAAAATCGGCAGCATTTTTCTTGGTTGTTGAAGGAGCGACCGGAACACCTGCGATGGTGGATCGGTTTACCACGGAGGCGGGTTCAAGTGTAAGATTTCCATTTATTAGAAAACCGTGTTTTAGTGGAACGAGAGATGTATTTACATTCATTTCGTATGGAAACACTTGGTATGGTAATCTAGTTTATTGGAATGACGATGGATCAAGTTTAAAATCATATGATGAAACACACGCATGCAATGAAACCCCCGGCGTTATTACACCATTTATAGGTGTGGAGGGTGTTTGTTGTCTTGGAGATGGTAATCCAGTATTTACCACTTACGAAAACTGTCCCGGCTTCTTTGTTCCAGATTATATCTCAGAGTTTTATGGTTTTACGGGACTTGCTCGACTTCAAGTATGTGGAACGGTCAATGGACCAATAAATTCAGATGCGGTCGGACCATGTTGTATTTACGAGGGTGGCCTTGATCCAAACTCACTGGATGGTTTAATTGATCGTTATGTGAATGGTGATGAAGAAATTGATGACGCACTAATTAACCCTGATGATGTTTTATCATGTGTTGATAATTTATCCCCAGATGAGTGTCTTGCAATTGGATTCCAAGATAATCAAACTTATTCTACATTTACTTCGTTTAACGATTTTTTCCCATCAGATCCAGATGTTCCAGCAGATGCAATTGGTTGTGAAAGAGTAGATTGCATAAACTCTGTTTTTGACGTTGGTGCGTGTTGCGATGGTCATGGAAACTGCACAGAGTTGAATCAATATGTTTGTGAGCAAACTGGAGGGTTCTTCAGAGGAAAAGGAATCAAATGCTTTGACACTCTTTGTAGTGGTGGAACTGGTGCGTGTTGCACGTTTGGTAACTGTGAAGGTGGGGTGACTGGTGACGATTGTATAAATCGTGGATCAAAATATGCTGGACTTGGATCAGTTTGTGCGACAACCACCTGTCCAACTCTCACAGATTCACAATTACTTGATGATTTCTTCAGACATCCACAAATTCAACCAAGATTCCAAGAGGGAGCAGAGTATGGTGGAGGAATGGTCACGGGGTTATTTAGTCCGATAGGATCACTTGTTTTGGGTAATGCAGGATTTTCAGTTTCTGCACAAGACATCCAGTCCGAGGTATATGGGATAACTGGACTTGAATCAAGGTTTTCTGGTAGACCATCAAATTACACTTTCGGTGTGAGTGGAGAAGGTTTCACATTTTCCACAGATCCAACACCCCTTGTTGGCCCAGAAGGGCAGACTCCTCCCGCCAGCAGTTATCCCGGCGGCTTCGGTGGGCGGGTAACAGGAAGAACTGAGGTTCAAACAAATCGTTGGGNGAGAATGGTTTATGATACAAATGATGATGGTATAATTTTTGTTATTGGTGAAGTTCCCGGTGTGAGTAATAGGTATGGTATCAACGATAGGAATAATAAATTAGATGAATCATATTTCGTGGGTGGGTATTATTGGTACATACCAGGCTATGGTCACTACAACCAACTTTTTCCAAACTGGCCGTTATTAAAAAATAAACCAGATGAACCACCATTAACATTAGATGATCTTTACCTTCACTTTACACGTTATGAAATGCGACCCATAACTTGGCCCACTTCATTGTTAACCCTCGATAATGAATCTGTAGCATCGAGTTTTTATCGAACAACTTATGACTACCACGGTTATGGATTTGATGACAGAGTGAGTAGAAATTATTTTGAACGTCAAGTGGGTGCCGCAGGTGACGGTGATGTTACGGAAGACTCTTGGTTTATTATTGTATCTCTTAACGATGCAACATTAGATGACGGATCAGATCAATTTAAATGGGGTCTCACTGGATCCAATTTTGGGCCGATAACGGATATCAATACACCATTAGGTGCTAACGATAACATAAATCAACAAAATTACATGGATTTAGATTTATTAGAATACCAGAACCTAGATGGACCAGGAGCAAACGTTCCTATCATTCATAAATTTAGTGGTAATGGTTGGGTTAGAGGAATTTTTAGAACAAAAGAAGGACACTGGAGAAGAACAGAGACAGAAAATGCTTGGTGGAATTCAGGGTGGCCTGGTTTAGCCGATAAGGGATTCACTGATGCATCGAGCGGAGGACCGGAAAATCCAACTAACTCAGATTATTTTGACGCAGGAATACAGTATAATGCGTTCAGTGATGTCAAGAGAATAGCCACAGGTCCGTGGGCGGATTTCGGATTTAGTCCTCTTCCTCGTGGGGATCGCTCTCCAAACGATCCAGGCAGACATTCATCCTTTCCGACAAACCAGAATACACTTGTTAGGTATGATGTAAATGATAATGTAATCGGAACCCATTTTGGTGGCACATATTTCCCCCAATATAGTTTTGATTCACCCGGCGGTGGCACCACGATCCGGAATGAATATTATAATCTTCAAAATGATTTTGTGCGAGTTCCCAATACATTATCCATGTCATCGGCAACTTACTATGAAATAGCAAGAAATCGTATAAGAAGACCAGCGGCTCCAACTGCGGTGTTGTTAGGAGATTATCCCACTGCTATTGAAAAAATATTTTCTAAGTATGTTACGGACATAGACGACGTTCACGACAGATTGTGGAATCTCTCACTTGAAACAGAGAATACTCCGGGGCCATATGGTGCTATAACGGGCAGAAATAGAATGCACCTTGGACCAGATATGAATGGTCTTTATCATAGAAACTGGGGACTTTATAACACAATCCGAATGTCACATGCCCTTAATCACGGATACTATTCATGTAGTCCTGCTTCTGGTAGTGCAAATTGTAATGGAACTTATGACTATATTACACCAGATGGTTTTAATTATGCCTATTGCTCTACTTTGAGAAATAATTTCTCATGTGGTTGTGAAAACACAGATGTTACCGTCACTTCAAATGGGACTATGGTTGGTTGCGACAATTCAACGGATAGATTTGCGTTTGGAATAGCGACACAAATTGCCTCGAACATGGGTTATGATTTAAACACACCACTTCCAGCGTATGATATTAATAATTTCCATTATGTGTTTGGTGTGAACAATTTGTTCACTGATGTTTATGATTATACAGCGTTCGGAAGAACTACTTTTACCTTTGGCTCTTCATCTGATCCGTTTAATCGAGATAAAAATGGTCCGCACGCTATGGCACCTGTCGCATCTCACATTTATCCAGAGTTCATATATTACAGTAACATAACAGGTGAACCAGCAGGTTATGAAAATGATGTGCATATTCCAAAAGGATTTTATGATGAAAAATCCGCATACGCTACATCAAGATCATTCACAGGCCCATACATCGACTCTCCAGAAGATTTTTATAATTCTCCGACATATCATGGAGAATATTGGTTTGGTAAAATTCAATCAATTGATAGCGTCTCTGATGAACCTGATGCAAGACTCTCCTCTGTTCATGCGATAAGAACAAAGTTTGATGATCGTTTATCCAGTCCAGACAGACAAACGGGTGAAACACAACCTTGTCCTGATGAGTATTGTAGTCCAGAGACAAACTTATTTTATCCAAACCCACCATTCATGTCGCAATGGTATCTTCCAAGTCCAGATGAAATGGCATTTATCGCAAGAAAGGTTGCAACTGAAGGATTGAATGAAAAACTCGCAGAGATTGGAGCAGATCCAATTCGTGGTGAATACTGGACTTCGATGGGTGCGTTTGACTTCTCTGGTAAAATAATTAAGCCAGGTGATTGGAGAACTTTCCTTGAACAAAAATTCAATGAATACGAAGATGATCTTTTGGATCCTGTTACTGGATTAGTAAAAGGTTTTGATGATTTCCTTTTTGAAGAGGCATTAAACCAAGGTATTAATAATTTAACGTACGCTGAAAATTCAGAAGATGCACCACCTATCGACACCATTACACTGCCGAATGGGGTCGAGTTTGAGGGGGAGAATTTCCCCTATCACCCAACAAATGGTGTAGGAGACGCAGAGGGACAAAACTGGTTAACATACCATAAAAGAAACGCAGTTTGGAGAAATATTTTCACCAATGCACCATCACTCGGTCCTAGCGGTGATATTGAACGATACAAGAGATTAGTCCGAATGTCTCAAGAAATTGCAAAGAAAGCGGTTGAGGGTGAAATTGAGCACCTTAAAAACCCTGAAGGTCTTTTGTTCGTTGGAACAACAGGTGCAACATTTGATGGTCAGGGTGGAGGTGGAACTTTCGCTGCAACTGGAGGGTCAACTGGACTTGCTCCATATGTTGGTACAAAAGTTCCTAGATCAGATAGTAGAATTCGATCCGGAAATGGGGATGAAATCGTAGGACACATGACAAAAGCATGGACAATGACATTCCCAGACGCTGTAAATAACGAAAATCCCGAATCTGGATTCTCTACTAGAAAGCGTTCAAAGGCAGAGGATACCGCAAAAGTTAGACCAATTCGACTTGTTCGAGCAGATGCACGTTATCCAAAAGTTTCTAGTAATGGATTTATCGACAAGCACGCAAGACTCTGGTATATTCCATACGTCTTTAATAGTAATGAACCCGGAGCAAATCCAGAGATTAATAAAAATCATTTTATACATCCCCTTCCCGGTGGATTAACTGGTGAAAGAAATATTTTTGATCCCGGTTTTATTCATAGAGATTATCGACGACCTCTTTTAGATAGAGCAGGAGGTTTGCCATCAACTGATCCTGCAAATGGCGCAACAATCCCCGGTGGGGCAAGATTAAGTGATCCAAATCAAGTTTATGGCAATGAAACAATCGGTTGTTGCGAAACTTTTGCCGGATACACTTTCCAAACAGAAAGATATAAGTGTTTGAATTATTACATCGGTGATTTTAAAGGCGAAGGAACTCGTTGCAGATACGTTGAAGCACTTGGCTCGGATGATAAACTTCTTCCTGAAAATGCAGAGAATTATTATGAAGAGTATTTAAGACCGGGCGGTGGAGCACAAAGAAGAGAACAAACCAGACAAAGTTCTAGAAGGATGGGGACATCGAATATAAATATGGGTGGATCTTCATCACAAGGATCTGGATCCTCTAGTTCTTCATCTAGTCCCCCATCTTCTGGTTCTTACGGTTATTGAGGTAGTATATGTCACCAATTGTCTATGGAAGTAGTGCGATTTCCTCCGTCGCAGCGGCAGGGCCTCAAGGTGTAACAGGAAATACAGGAAGCACGGGAAATACCGGCACTACCGGTCCACAAGGACCAACGGGACCGGCTGGTTTTTCTGGTGATAGATTAGTTGGAATAACATACACAGACGAATCAATCACTTTTGTTTTTCAAGATTTAAATAAAGAAATTCAAGGTTTGACTGGTTTCCGGTATGGAACTTTAGAGGTTACGGGGCCTGTCGGTGATGCAACGCAAGTTCCAAGTATTGCAATAAACAGTATTGGAGAAAGACAGAGTATTGTTTCTGGTTCTGTTGGATTAACAGGTATATTTAAGACGTTGGTTGTAAGTGGTGCCGCATCAATAACAGGAGATACCGATTCAACAAACACCATAAACATTTATGGAGAGGAAGCGGCATCCTTTATTGGTGTCACAGGACAAATCTTATTCATTCCACCAAACTCAGGTGGTTCGGCACAGGGTTTAGATTTTTCTGAATACACTCAAACTGGATTGAGCGGTTCCTCTGATATTTTAAAAGTTAATGTCAGCACATTATTACAACACTTAACAGACAACTCCAACTTATCAAATCCAACATTAACTGACACGGGTTTTCATTACCCCGAAAATTCTACTGGACTGACTGCGAGTAAAACGCACTTATCCTTTTACGATAGAACATCCAAGATTCTTCCCACACTTAATGCTGGAGCAAGTGCGGATTCATCTATTGAGTATATTAACTTTTTACCATACGACAATCTTTCTGCTTCGACTGACACTTACGCAGACACAGCGAGATTTGGATCTTGTTGTTTTTGCACTGTTCCCGAAGCCGGGCTATTTACAAGTCAATGTAATGATTATGTTTCAGAAACATATTGCAATGAAATCGGTGGTTCGTTTAGTTTCACTCAATGTTCAGAAAGAATCGCTGATGCCGATTGTTCTGCCGGTGGTGTTTGTTGCACCAACAATTCAAAATCAATAACAACAAAAACAATTTGTGATCAATATGGTGGAACATTCTTCCCAGGTCAACAAGATAATATTGATGACATAGTTTGCCCAGATCCATGTGAGTTAGGTGCATGCTGTGTGAATGGTGTTTGTTATGAATTCAGCCCAGTAGAGTGTAGTCTTGCTGGAGGTAACTTCTTCCCCGGCGAAACATGTGCAGAATTTAATTGTTGCTTGGAAGATTTGTATCGAGGTGCTTGTTGTCTCTATAACACAAGTGCAAACGGCTTTGGTGGTGCAGAGTGTTCACCAAACGAAACACCAGTTTCTTGTAATGAAAAAGGTGGAATATTCCAAGGGAACGGAACAGTATGTGAAGAAACTGATTGCTGCTCTCAAAGCGAGCCACCCGATCTTGGTTGTAAGTGTTGTGAATTTACCGTTAACGGAAATCTAGAAAAATATTCTGTTCCTTTTAACACAGACTGTGCCCTTCTTGGCTCCAGACTAACCGAAGAGTTTTCTGTTAGTTTTGTTTTCAGTGGTGTTGAAACAAACGGGGAGTGTCGATATTACGAAGCAGACGGTACAACAGAACTTTCTTGTCCACCAGTTGATTTAAATGTTTTGAACTTCTTCTCAGAATATTTTTCTAATTATGGATGCAGACAATTTGGTTGCACATCAACCGAAGCACTTAACTATTGTGAATTTGCCACAAACAACAATTTTAGTTGTCAATTTATTGAGGGTGCTCCAAAAACTTGTAATGTTCAATCTTCTTCGTGGGGACCAGGTGAGGCTTGTGGATGTATATTTGAAGAATGTAGAGCATCGTGTCCGTCAAAACAAGGTGTGCTTGAAGATGGTTGTCCATGTGGTGGGTGGAATGGTTGCACTGATGGTATTTGTGCTTTCACAACTGGTCGTAAATACAAAACAATTTCTTATTATGCTTGTTATGTGTGTGGTGGACCACCACCACATGTGTCTGAATTTTGTGGAGTCGATGGTTTGACACCCGATGAGTGGGATGAAGAAGAATTTGGGCCTTTTGAGCCTTGCACAAATAAACCAGATGTTTTCGTCACCGCACCAGATGGAAGTTTTTTAGTTAGGGTTTATAACCCATCGGGTGATCCCGCTTGCCCAGAAAGATCCTCGACGGCATCGTGTGTAAATCCAGACTCCGAAGGTTATGAAGAAAATAGCGTTAACACGGTGGATGGAGTTAGTAGTCCTTATGTTAACGGATTTCCAAACTGTCTTTGTGGCACCGAACAAACTGATCTTATTACGGAAAGTGCGTGTACCCACTGTGTTCGTCAAGCAACTGCAAACATGGAAGTTACATCCTGTAGTAGTGTTAATAATGATATTTGCGTGGCGAATGATGGGCACATTTGCACTGCGGGAGGACCGTCTGGGATTGAGGTTTCGCAAACAGACAAATGTTGTTGTGCAGATAGCAACGGTATACACAATATATGTTTTGGTACATCACCATACACAGACCGATCTCTCCCCGGAGTTGATCCACAAAACTTAGAAGAAACAATTTCAGATCCACGCATCGGGCCAAAATATGGCTCAGGGTACAAAGAGTTTAATGAATATTTATCTCCGTCACAAGAAAAATCAAGATGTAGTGTAAATGTTAATCCCACAAGTTATTTGGATGTTGGATCAAATTACTCTGGTGGTATTCTCTTAGGTGTTGTGGGTGAGCCAAATGATTATGGAAGTTTGTTTGCGAAAGGGCAAAATCCATACTGTTTGGTACACGGTTATTCTGAGGGTTGTGAATTCTGTTCCACACAAGATAAAAACACAGCGATAACATTCTTTATTAACTCTGGTTTCAATTATGTTGGTGAAAACAACGGACCATGTGCGTGTGATAATGTGATGCCATACAAATATGTTCCGAGTAATTATGATAACTCAAGAGCGGGATTCTTGCCACCAGATTTCTCGAAAACAAAACCAGATATTCCACACACACCGTATCTTTATAACTTATATGAACTTCCAATTGATCGTCAATCTGCAACAAAAAATTCACATAAAACTCTTTCAAAGTATTATGAAATTTCTAACAAAAAGACAAGATTTTTCAGTGAAACAATCGGAGGTAATAGTAGTCAGTCATCTGATTCTATTCTTTCAAGAAAATGGGCATTAGTTGTTGCACCAGAGGATTTATATCTCGATAGATCGTTGTCCGATATTGCAAATAGAAAAATGTCTTGGGGAATGAGACAAGCGGCTTACACAAGAGACTCTGACGATATCGTTGAAGATGGTATTTTCATGGGAACACCATTCCTTGATGGATTACTTGGCACAAGAATGTTTGATAAGTCAAGTTATGATTGGAATCCTTGGTTCATTGAAAACGAAGAGGGTATTGACGAGGACGCTTACAACAGATGGGTTCACAGTAAACTCAACTTATGGGATGCTGACGTTGACATCGAAAAACTTAAATCAGATGAAATTTACTTTAAACAAGAGTTTGAAAAGATTTGGGAAAAGGATAACAAACAAAACTCTGCGATGAGACTTGTTTCCGAGTGGAACGCTGAAAATAAATTTGGTTACAACGATTGGTACATTCCAAGTGTCATTGAACTCATGTATATTTACGGTAACTTAAATGCAATCAACGCTGGGTTATTACAAAATGGTTTTGAACCTATGGCTCAAGATAACTACTGGTCATCAACAACTGGTTCCAAATCGGTTGCGAAAAATTCAAGACGTTGTGTTGCAAATCAGTTCATGCCAACGGACTATAAAGATAACACACTTGAAGATACAAACACAGATTTAGCACCACACGCACACCGAGCATTTGTTCAAAACTTTAGGACTGGTTTAATTACAAGTGAATTTAGAGCAGATACTGTTGCAAGTGTGAGGCCTGTAAGAAGAGTTCCTTTACATACAACCAATAACACCAGAGAGTTGAAAGGACACCTTGCAAGATTTAGTGAGGGTAATAATGGGGATTGTTATGATTGTCTCACCTGTTCTACCTAAATATAAAAAATGAAAGGTAGTTAATGGCATTTATTTACGGAAGCAGTGCGATTCCCGTTGTCGGGAAAACAGGACCAACAGGTTCAACTGGACCTACCGGTCCTACTGGTAATACCGGTCCAACTGGACCTACTGGTCCAACTGGCCCCGCAGGATTAGAGGGTGATATCATCACAGATATTGTCCAAGTTTTCCCTGGCGGTTCTTTTGATGTTCCATTCAGTCAATTTGTCTTAGACGTTCAAGGAACTCGTGCAGGTGAGTCTGTTTCGTTTGGTGATCTCACGGGAGTAAAACCTTTCATTCAAGGTCCGGCTGGATTTAGTAATTCACTTGGGCTTGAAAATTTAGGTTCTGGTGTAACATTTGCTTTTGGTATTTCTGGAACAACCTTTAACTTTAGAACAATAACTGCGAGTGGCTCTCTGACGGCTGCAATGGAAAATGACGCAGTTATTATTTCATCTACACTTGTCAACGATGAAACAAATACCGATGCAATCCGAAATAATAGCCTGCTTTATACCAAGAAAAGAAATGAAATTTCAAGCACACTCATAGATGTTTCATCTGATTTGACAGATCCGTCCTATCTTGACTTTAAAGCGGGGACAGGAACGGCTGGTTTTAATTCAACGGTCGCATTGAAACCTACATTAATTTTAGGGGACGAAGAGGAAGGATCATTCTCTCTCGACTTATCTTTCTCTGATGTTTTTACACTCCAAACTCCTTTCAAAGTTACCTCCATAGTTGGAGACTATCCATTAGGATATTCTATTACTAAAATTTTGTATATCAAAGGTGGAGAGGTAAATGGATTCCCATCTAATGTTTTCTTCGAGCCAGGTGAAAATTATTTTTCATGTGGGACGGATGCCCTTGCACTCACAACAGTGGATGGTGGTGAAAACTGGCATGCAGTCTTCACAGCGAGAGGATATGATACAAATGGATGTGAGGGATCTGGAATAGTCCCCGGCTCCTGTTGCTACTTCCAATTAAATGATGGAACAACTATTCCCCCCGGTCAAGTTTCAGATTCTGATTTACAAAATGGTAATTTTCTTTGTGTCGATTATCAAACAAAGTCACAATGTGATGCTGTAAACGGAGACTTTAATATTCTTCGTCCATGTTCTGCTGGTTGTGATCGCTCCATCGGTGTGTGTTGTTCTGAGGGGAAATCACTTAACACAGGAGATCAACAGTCATGTGATGCCGTTAGTGGTGATTACTTCCCAAACACTCGCATCGAGGACAATGTTGCATACAACACACTTGGTCAAGCAATTCAATTTGATCCAGATGGTCCAAACTATGGTGAGCCGATTGAAACTGGTCGATTCTGTTTTGATCGTTGTGATGTCACACTTCCATGTTGTGTAAACGGTGTTTGTATTGGAGATCAACTCACCAGAATTCAGTGTGAATTCTTGTATGGAGGAATCTCTCAGCCACCTTCAGCAGAAGCAACAGCGGGTGAAAATGATCAGGTAACGGAAGATGGTCGAGTCATCCTGACTTGTAGTGGTGATGATATAGATCAGTTTGGTGAAAGTTGCTGCGAGGAAGTTCCTCGCTATGGTGCTTGCTGTATTCCATACATTGATCCAGATGGTGACGGAATCTATGAACCACCACCCGGTCTAGATTTCCCTGATTATGAACAAGAGGGTCCTCCATATGATGAGTGTCGTGGATTTGCGATATCGAAAACAACAATTTTCTCATTTTTGGGTGGTGGAAGAAGAATTATAAGTGGAGTCAACTTAGACTGGGTGACTGCTTCGGGAAGGTGTTATTCTAGAGTAAATGGCACATATCCCCCACCACCCGCTCAGGATGCAATAGATGAACTTATTGAAAGAGCAAAAACTTTTGGAACTTTCAGGGGGGTGGTTGAATCATTTACCGGAAGGCAAATAGGATATATTACCAGAGACCTTAGCGAGCCCGAGACGAGTCCCGATTTTAATATTACTTTATACAGTGCAGTGTCTGCCAATCAGTCATTCATTGACCAAGAACGTGGGATGATAGAATCTGGTGCGAGTGGAATTCCAGCATCAACAGTTAGGTTTTTTCCGAGCGACACTACTCCGGCTGGGAGAATCACGGTCAGATACGACAATGATGAACGTATTGAATATGAACTTTACGCTTTGAGCGAGTATTCCGACGATCTTTATTGGTACGTCGGTCAGCCCTTCAACTGCCCACAATGCACCGGCTGTCCTTGGGCTGAACCCGCTTACGATCCGGTCGAATGTGCTGGATTAGGTCCAGCCCCCGGCGTACCCGGTATTTGTATTGACACAAACCCCGTCACAGGCAACCCAATTTCTCACTTTGAATGTAGAGAATTTGGTGGTATTTTCCAAGGACCAGACACAACGTGTGAAGAAACAAACTGCTGTTTCGAGTCACCAACAAACTCATGTTGTATTATTCGTGAGGGTATCATTACTGAAGATGGTGTTGATCACTACATCACATACCCATATGAGTGTGTTTCGGTTGAGGAAGAAGATCAATGCCCTCGATGTGTTGGTGATTTTGCTTTTGATTTTCAGGGATGTGATGACAGAGAATGTTATCCATACTCGGCTCCAGAGGATCAGTTAACACTTGCAGATTTTGAAGAAGTAAATCTCGATGAAAACTTTGGTAGATGTTGTCACGGACCTAGCCTGTCTCAATGTGCTTACTCCACCGAAAGATGGTGCAGTTGCATAGCGGAACCTGATCCAGTTCTGGGAACAGACTGGAACCCAGATGTTGATGATAATCCCTGTGTAACTGATCCATGTAACGTTATCATATGTAACGAACCGGAAGCATGTAATAACGGAGAAGAAGGTCCGTGTGTTTTCTGTCCACCTGACGGAACTCCAATTGGTGAGGAACCAAGTAATTACGACGCAAAGATTTGCATAGACTGTCCATTTTGCAACGATATCGACGCTGAAAACTACAACCAATATGGTAATTGTAGATTCAAAGGTGCATGTTGTGGTTCGTGCCCAAGTCCACTCGAATGTGAATATTTTAATTGCTCGACTCTTGAAGCGACCGAGGGATCATATATTCCCTCAGTTAATCAAGTAATGCCGATTGGTGGTGGTAAAGATTTTATCATCAATACTTGGTGTGATTCCCTTGGGGAGTGTGGTAACGGTGGAAATTTCCAAGGTTTTGGAACGGAATGTGGAACCACCAGTTGTGGAACTTGTGAGGGGAAAGAAGGTTGCACAGATGATACTGCATGTAATTATGATGACAGTGCGGATATAGACGATGGTTCTTGTCTGTATTGTAATGTGAATGATGGTGCCGGTTGTCCTCCCGGCAGTTGCGGTGAAATTTGTTGTCGTCAGGCTGATGGTGGAAACTGTGACGGCTATGATCCAAGGTGCGGGCAACCACAGTTTACTCAAAGTTCATTGACTTTTAAACAAGGTGGCCCTTGTCCAGAACAGGGTGGTTGCACGAATACCTCTTCACCGGACTATGAACCTTGTGCCACCGTCAGTGATGGTTCGTGTGAAATTTCAGGATGTATGGATCCCGATGCGATTAATTATAATCCAAATGCAACAATTCAACAATATTGTGATTGTGAGTATCAAGCAATTCATTGTGGTGGTTGTGAAGATTATGATCTTACCAATCCAGAAAGACCTTTTTATGATCAAACAGTGGTGGGAGAAGGTGGACTTTCCCCTGCAAAAATATCGGATGTTTTTAAATCTTTAACGTATCCAATCCCTTTTGCTCCTGATTTAAATGTATTAGTCGGCAACGACATTGGTTATTTTGGTGATTCATATTATCAAGAATATGATCCACTTACACCCCAAAGATTAGCGTCTGAGACCCTTGAATCCGCAAGAGGGTTGTCTGGATCGGCTGGTGAATTTTGTGGAATGTGGGCAAAACTTTATGCGATGACAACCCCAACCAGTGATGTTAGAACATTCAGAGGTTTTACTAGAAACGCAGACACTGGTGTGACATACGATGCGAGTGAGATTGCAAACAGATGTGGATGTAAAGATGTTGTCAAAAACACGGGTAGATGTTGCATTTCTTGTGCGGATGATACCAGTATAAAACAAAGTTGTACCACACTAGGTGTTGGTGGAGCAACTGGCATTCTTGACTTTAATGGTTTACCAGTCACTGTGGATTGTGATAATGAAGGTGATTGTCAANTCATATGTANCGAAATTGCATCTAAGTTTGGAGTTGGACCCACTCAAAATTTTGAATGGGGTGCTGATTGTAATGACGGTGTTTGTCCTGTAGAGACATGTCCTGGCGTTGCCGAACTTAATCACTGTTGTTTATGTTACTGTGAAAATCTTGATGAGAACGGACAGTTGGTCATAGGAGATCAAGCAAAAAGAGATATTTCTCTTCCCGAAACTGCAACGGATGACGATATTAATTTCGCTTGCCAACAAGCGTGTTTTGAAAACGGTATGCTCGGTTATGGATTTGGTTTATATGCTTACAACACTACATGTGATAATACTGGGCAAATAGGAGATTGTCCTGAACCTTCGGAGCCTAGTAGTTTCCTTGGATTGATTGGAAGAAAAGTTCGAGTGGTAAACCCAACAGGAACAAGTCAAGCACAAATTCCTGAACCACGATCACCAGAGCGAGACAACAAACTTCCTCTGAACTATGGTAAAGGAACAAGTTCTTTCAACTTAGTTCGTCCTTCAAATGTCGCACAAGAAGCACGAGTGAGAAGCGATTACTTTACAACTAAATATAGTAACGCTAACTCCTATGAAATTAACTATGGTTTCTACCATGCAAGAAAGATTGTTAATGGAGAATGTGTGACGATGATGTGTCCAACACTCGACGGAACAGACAACTATTGCAGGGCTTTGGAGGACTGTGAGTAATGTCACAAAATCACGGTAGAATTAAAACAATTGTTGATTACAGTGATTACTTAAATGCAACTGGATATTGTTGTGAAATTACAGGTGAACGAACAGTCAAAACAATGACTTCTTGTTTTGCATCTAGCGGATATTTTATTCCACTTGAAGCGGGTGAGGAGGTCGAGTGTCCTGATTTGGGTCCGGTCGGTTGTTGTTGTGCATGTAAATATACGACAAAAAACACTGGGACAGAAGAGGATTGGTTAAATCCTGAAAGCGGTGGAAGTCAAGGTATTTTTGGTAAATCAAATGGATTAAGAGAAAACACATCACAATGTGCCTGTCAAAAAGCGGGTGGTAATTGGACACCCGGCGATTGTCCGACAGAAGAAACTGAAATTTTGTTGATGTGTCAAAATCAAGAATTGGATGCTCTTCGTCCAGACGTTAGAATTCCATACGCTTGTTGTCACTGTGAACTTGATGAAAATAATGAATACATTCGAGTTTGTGCGAATGTTTGTAACTCAAGCGAGTGTGCTAACTTAAATGTTCCCGGTCAAAATAACTGCACTTCAACATTAATTGCAGACGGGGTGTGTGTGTATAGTTCAGTTGCTGGTTATGGAATAACAGAATATGAATGTCCTCAAGATGATCCTGGCAGTGGAGTGCCGGGTGGTAGTGAGCCAGTGTCTGCATGTTTTACATGTAGAGTAAAACATGAAACATATAATACCACTATCGAACAAGTTGTTGGATCATTCGAGGCTGATTTCTGTTCACCAACCGCTGAAGGTTGCGATGAAATTTTTGCTTTACCATATATTCAAGAAACACCATATCCGGCGCAAGATAATCTTATTGGAATAAATCCATCACTAACCGTTTTTCAACCGGGACAACAGTTACCCCCTCCCACCGCACAATCTTACATTGGTCTTATTTGTGGAGACACTTCAATGGCCGATGCCGGAGGTGGAATTGCACTTTACGGAGAAAGATGTATTCCATCAACACCAAACGGGTGTCCAGAATATGTTTGCACATCTGGGTTTGGTTCTCCGGCTAGACAAGCAGAAAGTAGTTTGGAGGATGTGAGTGCCTGTTGTGTGGTGGGTGGTTGTATCTATGAATCACGAGATGCGTGTGAAAGATTAAACGGCTTCTTTATGGAACCAACAAACAATGAACCGATTCGTTGCTCGTCGTCTCCATGTCCACCCAAGGCAAGAGGATATAATAGTGCGTCAATATCTGCTAGTGAATTGCCAGAGGTGGGTTCCATCTTTGGTGGTGGAATTTACATGGGTATTTTCAATCCAGTTTCGTCAAAAGTTTTGACAAACTTAGATACAGGCAAAACAACAATAGAGAAGTTCTCAGATCCAAGAGGTATCGGTAAGGTTGCGTCTTGGGCCCTCATCATGTGCTTCACAGATTTGGGAAGTGAGTTCGATGACTTAAATATTCTTTACCGTCACACATCCGTTTCAGATATCGTGAAAGATCCAAACACATCGACATACGATGGTAACTTAAACACCTATGGTGACGGAAAAAGAATTAAAGCACCAGAAACCAATCTACTCAATCAAATCAGACAGTATAATCGGTTCTCTATGCAAGATTGGTATTTACCGAGTATTCAAGAACTTGGTTTTGCAATTGCCGCTCAAGAGAACATGACTCTACCACGAAGAGAGAAACGATTCTCTAAAAACTATGTTAAGATGAATTCAATGGTAAAAGAAGATGCAAGTGGTTTGTTCACCTATCAATTCTTACCATATCTTTCCTCAACTAGAAAACGAATGAATTTCACAGGTAGAGATAATATTCTGAAAAAATATCCTGCGTCTCATCTGGTCTATAATTCACTTGTTATTCCACAGGCGATAAAGGATCAAGAAATAAAAGAAAAAAATGGCTTTACATCTCTGACCGGTCTTGATACCTTACATAAGGTTAGGCTTTTTAGGAGAATACTTATTCAGTAATGGAGATATTATGAGTTGTTCAGAAAATAAAGAAAAGAAGTTCCGTGATGTTAAACCAAAAAAAGAGTCGATGCTTAAAAAAGGCATTGGTATGGTGCAAAACTATGCCTCTGCTGTGGCATCACGAGGCATCAAAAATACCAAAGCAGATAAAGTAACGAAACAACTCCGTGTTTTAAGTTGCTTTGGTAACACTCATATTGGTGGTGAACTTCCTCCGTGTCAATATCTCGAAAGAAGTCAAACTGTGGGTAAGCACTATTGTGGTGGTTGTGGTTGCGGTGACAGAAAAGCAACGTGGTTGATCGCTAACGGTGAAGAATATAGTAAATTAGATCACCCGAAACTCAGTTGTCCGCTGGGAATGCCAGGATTCTCTGATTACAAACCAAGTATGCCGGATGAGTCAGAGGATCCAATCACACGAAAATTCTACATTGAAAACATCGAATATGAAGAGGTCACTAGAATTCCAGTGACAATTGTAGAAAAACAAGAATCTGAAGAGGAGTAACCTCTCCGCTCCTTTCTTATACATAAAATGGAAAGGGGCGTGCAA
>FUFK010044550.1_pt1 | contig 25114 bp, 24 predicted proteins | sample 1021851 | NCBI WGS metagenome assembly FUFK01 (sample SAMEA51879418, study PRJEB19060) | metagenome | reverse complement strand
ATTCTTCATGGTGCCGGCGAGTGGGTGGCGCCGGGCGGCGCCGTCGTACTCGAGATGGCCCCCGACCAGACGGCGGTGATCGCCGATCGCTTTCGTGCGGCTGGTTGGCAGGCGTCGATCCACGGCGATCTCGCCGGCCGGGATCGCGCCGTCGTCGCCCGAAAGCGGGGCTGAGCGCGAGCCTCGGGCCTAGGATCACGGCGTGCGCATCGCTGTTGGCTCTGATCATGCCGGGTTCCGCCTCAAGCAGGAGCTCGCCGACCACATCCGGGCGTCCGGCCATGAGGTCGTCGACTGCGGCGCCCACTCCGATGATCGGGTCGATTATCCCGACTTCGGTGCTGCGGTCGGGCGGGCGGTGCGCGACGGTGATGCCGACGCCGGTCTGTGCGTCTGTGGCAGCGGCATCGGTATCGCGATGGCAGCCAACAAGATCACCGGCATCCGCGCTGCGACGGTGCACGATGTCACGAGCGCCCGACTCACCAAGCAGCACAACGACGCCAACGTCATCTGCATCGGAGAACGGCTGACCGGTCCCGAGGTCGCGAAGGACTGTGTCGATGCCTATCTGGCCGCCGAGTTCGAAGGTGGCCGGCACGAGGGGCGCGTCGCCAAGCTCGACGGGCTCGGCGGCGAATCTGCCTGACGGGACGTTTGCGCGTTCTTTCGGTCGCCGACCCGGCTGCGGCGCAGCGGCACCGATACGCTTTCCCCGTTCCACTCTGGAGGTGACACCATGCCGTGGCCCAGCAGCGCCGACGATCCCGCCCTGAAGCTCATCCGCGATGAAGAGATTCGTCAGAACTCGACCATCCAGCTGATCGCCAGCGAGAACTTCGCCTCGCCCGCCACGATGGCAGCCACCGGCTCGGTGCTCACCAACAAGTACTCCGAGGGTTACCCCGGCAAGCGGTACTACGGCGGCAACATGGTCGTCGACCAGCTCGAAGACCTCGCCCGTGACCGCATCTGCGAGGTCTTCGGAGCCGACCATGCCAACGTGCAGCCCCACGCCGGCGCCATCGCCAACATGGGCGTCTACCAGGCGCTCCTCGAGCCGGGCGACACGATTCTCGGTCTCAGCCTCGACCACGGCGGCCACCTCACCCACGGTTCACCGGTCAACTTCTCCGGTCTGCAGTACAACTTCGTCAGCTACGGGGTGACCGCCAGCGATGAGCGCATCGACATGGAAGAGGTGCGCGCCAAGGCGCACGAGCACAAGCCCAAACTCATCGTCGCCGGCGCTACCGCGTACCCGCGCATCATCGATCCGGCGCCGTTCCGTGAGATCGCCGACGAGGTGGGCGCCTTGCTCATGTTCGACGCCGCTCACATCGCCGGTTTGATCGCTGGCGGCGTGCATCCCAACCCGATGCCGTATGTCGACGTCATGACCTTCACCACGCACAAGACCCTCCGTGGCCCGCGTGGTGGTTGCATTCTGAGCCGTGCTGAGCACGCCGCCGCCATCGACAAGGCCATGTTCCCGGGCCTGCAGGGCGGCCCGCTCGAGCACGCCATCGCCGCCAAGGCCATCGCCTTCAGTGAGGTGCTCGACCCGTCGTTCACGGCCTACGCCCAGCAGGTCGTCGCCAACGCCGCCGCACTCGCCGAGGCGCTCGCCGGCCATGGGTTCCGCCTCTGCTCGGGTGGTACCGACAACCACCTGCTGCTCGTCGATCTGCGCACGTTCGATGCCGAGCTCACCGGCAAGGAAGCCCAGGCGGTGCTCGACGATGCCGGGATCAGCCTCAACAAGAACACCGTGCCGGATGATCCCCGCTCACCGTTTGTCACCTCGGGCGTGCGGATCGGCACTCCGGCGGTCACGACGCAGGGCATGGGCACCGAAGAGATGGCGATCGTCGCCGACCTCATCGCTCGTGCGCTGCGCAATCGAGACGATGCCACCGCCGTCGCCGGCGTAAAGATGGAGGCCGAGGCACTCTGTGCTCGGTTCCAGCCGTACCCGGAGCTCGGGGCCTAATCGAGGCCTGAGGTCGAGGACGATCAGATGCCGTCGCTTTCGGCGTACCTCGTCGTCGGCGGTGCCGCGGCACTCGTCACCTTCGTCTGCGTCCCCATCGTGATCCGGCTGTCGCCGCGCCTAGGCGCAATCGTCCAGCCGACCGAACGTCATGTCCATACTCGCCCCACGTCAACCGCGGGTGGTGCGGCGATGATTCTCGGTGTGGTCGTGGCGGCGGCCATCGCCGCAGTGCACCCCGAATTCTCAGATGTGTCGGCGGCGCGCACCGAGATGGTGGGTGTGGTTGTTGCTGCGTGCGTGATGTGGAGCGTCGGGTTCGTCGACGATCTGCGGGAGATCTCACCGCCGGCGAAGATCGCTGGAATGGTGTTCTCGGGCAGCATCTTGTCGCTCACGGGCGTGTCGATCCTCGTTTTCCGGGTGCCGTTTTTCGACATGCTCTTCCTGTCTGCCGACTGGTCGTTCTTTGTCACGGTCGTCTGGGTGATCGGCATGGCCAACGTCGTCAACCTGATCGATGGTCTCGACGGTCTCGCTGCAGGCATCGTGGCTATCGCTGCGGTCACCTTTCTGTTGTATGCGCTGCGGCTCGGCGATGAAGCGGTGCTGGATCCAGCCAATCCCGGCGGTCTGTGGGCGGTGATTGCGCTCGGGGTGTGCGTCGGGTTCTTGCCCTACAACGTGTATCCCGCCCGGATCTTCATGGGTGACGGCGGAGCGTTGCTGCTCGGCCTCCTGATGGCGGCATCGACGATGAGCGTCGGTGGCCGAACCAGTGCGGAGTTCTCCGGCCAGGCGTTCTTCTTCTTCGCTCCGATCTTCATCCCGCTGGTGATCCTCGGCATACCGATCCTCGACACACTCTGGGCGATCCTGCGTCGCACAATGAGCCGCCAGCGGTTGTCGACTGCCGACAAGAAGCATCTGCATCACCGTCTCATGAACCTCGGGCACGGACACCAGCGTGCCGTGCTGATCCTGTGGGCGTGGACGGCGTTGCTGTCGGCGATGGTGCTCTACCCGACCTACACCGGTGATGGCGATGGGATCGTTCCGATCGGCATCTTGGCGCTTGCGCTTGGCCTGTTCTCGGTGCTCCATCCGCGCCTTCGCCCAGTGACACTGCCTCCGTCTGAAGAGACCGCGTCGCCGACGAGTAGTGGCTCAGATCACCTCGACGGGGACACCGAGCGGTAGCCCGATTCGTTCGACAAGCACGCTGATGTCGTCGTTGTGAACGCGGATGCAGCCCGACGAGACGTTCGTGCCGAGGCTGGACGGATCGTTGGTGCCGTGGATGCCGAGCTGGCCTTCACCGCCGGCAAATTCGGTGAGTACCTCGGAGTAGCCCGACAGGCCGTAGGCGTAGGTTCCGTAGACCGAGTCTGGGGTCGGCGGTTGGAGCAACTCGGTGGTGTAGTAGCGGCCGAGCGGGGTGGGCGCGTCCTCGCGAGCCACGCCGACCATGGTCTCGAAGATCGGGACACCGCGTTCGGACAGCACCAGCACGAAATCATCGAGTCGGACCTGGATGTCGTAGTTGTGGCGGGTGAGGAGAACGTCGGCGCCGCTGACCCAGCCGACGTTCCCGTTGGGTCGGGTGGGCAGGAGCACCCGGTAGTTCTCAAGCCCGTCGAACTCCTCGACGAGGAAGACGAGCGGGCCGCCGCTCGGGATCGGGTTGTCGAAGGTGAAGAGGACGTCGTCGCCACCAGGGGAGGCGGTGACGGCGACCGTCGAGACGGTCGCTTCGGCGACGAATGACAGGCCGGGAAGATCTTCGGGTGGGATGTCGAAGGGGTAGGGCGAGTTCTCCTCGGCGGGGGCGACGGTGTCGCTGTCGCCCACCGGTGCGGCAGTTGTGGTCGAAGGGCTGCGCGGTCCGCCCGGGGCGAGTTCACGTTCGTTGCCTGCCCACTCGTCAAGCAGTGAGCGTTCGGGTTGCGCGCAGGCGGTGAGCCCGAGTGCGCTCGCCCCAAGCAGGAAATGGCGTCGCTCCATGGTCTCGACGGTACTGGCCCGGATTCGTCGAGCGGAGACAGGTCAGGCGTCCTCCGGATTCAGTTCCTCGAGTTCGGCACCCGCCGTCTCCGGGAATCGGGTGAGTACCAGAAGGGCGACGAGGAGTGGCCCGATGCCGAGCAGGGCGATCGCTGGCGCAATCGCGTCCCAGTGGTCCGAGAGCCAACCGACACTCACGAGTCCGAGTGCGCTGCCAATCACACCTGCGGTGACGATCAGTGCGTTGGCTCGGCCTCGATCGTGTGTGCCGAAGAGTTCGGGGCCGTAGACCGCCATCGCTGGAACACCGACGGCACCGATGACATTTCCGGCAAGCCTGGCCGCCCACATGGCGGGGCCGGCGAACACGAATGAGAGCGTTATGCCCGTGACGCCGCTGATGATTCCGAGCGCCGCCGTCTTGCGACGACCCCATGTCTCGGACAGGCGCCCGCCGATCAACACACCGATCCCGATCGGCGTGGCGGTCACGAGCGTGAAGACCGTGATGTCAACGCCGCTGAAGCCGCGCTCGTCACGCAGGAATTCGTTATGAAAACCGCTCGCCGGGGCGGCGAACAGGGCAAGCAGCAGCAGGCTCGCGCCGAGAAGGCCAAAACGGATCCGTCGTCGCTCTCGGTCGGTGTCGCTCAGGACGATCTGCTCTTCGGCATGTTCGGTAAAACGTCGGGTTTCCGGCAGGCGCCGCCATGCCCACACGATGACGACGATGCCGAGGGACGAGAGCAGGTAGATCGCTCGCCAGCCTCGNACGGAGAGGTCGGCGAGNGGCAGAACCCACACCGCCATACCGGAACCGAGTCCTGCGCTCATGGTGAGCACAGACGCAGCCCACGCCCGGCTGCGAGCGGGCATTTCTTCCACCGCCATGATCGCGATGAGGATGCCGAGCGCAGTTGAGAGGCCCCGGGCAACAAGCTGGGTGCCGCCGAGCGAGACCAGATTGGGAGAGAGTCCCCCGAGAAAGGTGAGCACACAGCTCGACACGCCGGTGAACAGCAACAGCGGCCGTCGCCCGCGACGGTCGGCGAGGAACGACATGATCAAGGTGACGAGCACCCCGAATCGCACGATGCCGAACACGACGCCCTGGGCGGTGTTCCCCCGCCCGAACTCGTCGATCGCGAACGAAAGCGTCTGGGTGAGAACGGTGCCGAGGTAGCCATCGACGATCTGCACGGCGCACAGCAGGCCGAGAGTCGATGCGGCATGCGCTGACAGACGATCTGGTGGTGCCCACCAGTACGAGAACTGTTCCTGNCGGTTNGCGATCGCTCGCCGTATGGGCCAGGCGAAGAGCCAGCCCCACACGGGGATCCCGAGCCGGTAGGTCGTCGTCTCAACGACGTCGTTGCGTCCGTCAGGCCGGGCGGTGGCGTTGATCGTGCGCCGATACGAGCGGAACGGACCCTCCTCGAGACCCCATTCGTCGGCGCCGGCTGCTCGTTCGGCGACGATGTCGACCCGAGGCTCCCGCCGTTCGGCGAGTTCGGCATCGGTGCACGCAAGATGCGTTCGGACGACGGTCACGAACTCTGATGCTACGGCCCGTATCCTGACGCCCGATGGAGTCACCCAACCTGCTGGATGATCCTCGGGCTGAGCACCTGTCTGCTGCCGCCCGTCGTTTGCTTCGTCGTCCCCGTCCGCGTTATCGCGGCGTGCTTCATCGTTGGGCGGCGTCAGCCTGTATTCCGATCGGAATCTGGGCAGTGATCGCCGCCGACGGCGCCAAGGCCTCGATCGCCATGTCGGTGTTCGCTGCCGGTGCGCTTGTGATGTTGGGAGCCAGCGCCATAACGCACCTCCGCGATTGGCCGATCGAACGGGTCGAGATGCTGGTGCGGCTCGACCACTCGGCGATCTTCGTCATGTTCGCCACCTCGGCCACGCCGTTCGCCCTCACGGTGATGGACGGCAACCGCAGCGTCACACTGCTCGTCTTCGCCTGGACGGGAGCCACCGTCGGCGTGGTGCTCGAGTACCTGCCGTTCCACCCTCCTCGCGGGCTGGTGAACACGATCTTCTTGACCTTCGGCGCCGGCTTCCTCCTCTTCTTGCCGTGGCTCATCGACGGGCTCAGCGGCCCGCAGCTCGGGCTGCTGTTGGGCGGAGCGCTGCCCTATGTGATCGGGGCCCTCATCGTCGGTTCACAGTGGCCGGACCCGTGGACCGACGTGTTCGGCTATCACGAGATCTGGCACGTCATGGTGGTGCTCTCCGTCGGCATGCATTACTGGCTGGCGATGGATCTCACCGGCGTGGCCTGAGCACGTAGCGCATCCGCGCCGGGTTCACATCGTGAAGGTGCGGGGCCAGTCGTCGGTGCGGATCACGGCGTCGCTGCCGCCGTCGACGAAAACGACCGAGCCGCAGGCGAACCGGGCCGCAGAGGAGAGCATGAATACGATCCATGCGGCGATGTCGTCGGGTTCGGCACGACCGGTGGGCACGGGGAGCTGAGAGGTCAGCGGACCGAAGGTCGGGTCGTCGTCACCGCCTTTGAGTAGCGGCGTCTGCACCGCGCCCGGTGCGATCACGTTGAGACGGATGTCCTGCCCAACCCACTCGTCGGTGATCGACGCNCGNCGGCACCAACGGGTGATCGCGGTCTTGCTCGCCCCNTAGGCGATGGCGGAGTTGAACGGTGCGCCTGCTTCGGTGAGCACACCGTCGATCGTGGCCCGGTCGTGGCCGAGGAAGGCATCGACGAGCTCATCGGGGAGGTTGGGGGTGAGCGTGGTGGAGTTCGAGCCGATCTGGACGACCGAGGCCGCATCGGAGGCGGCGAGGGCCGGACGCAGCCCGTCGAGCAGCGCTTCGCTGCCGAAGTAGTTGACCTCTGCGATCAGGCGGGCATCGACTGGGGGCCCGAGGCCGGCCCCGGGCACGAGTCCGTCGAGCACGCCGTCGCATCGGTCGAGCACCGCCTCGACGGCGCTTGCGCGACCCTCATCGGTCGAGAGGTCGGCGGTGACCTCGGCATCGCGAAGGTCGATGCCGATGACGGTATCGCCCGCCGCTTCGAGCATCGCTCGGGTCGCGGCGCCGATCCCTGATGCCGATCCACTGATCGCAATGGTGCGCATTGGCTGAATCCCCCTTGGTGCAGTGCACGATGATCGTTCCGGTGGGCCAGACTGGGCAAATGGACTACACCACCCGTCTCGATCGGGCCCGTCAGGACGGCGAGCGCATCATCACGCTGTGCACGGCGAACATGGAGGCACCGGTTCCCTCGTGTCCCGACTGGGACGGTGCCGGGCTGCTCAGCCACCTCACTCGGGTATGGCACATGNTCGCGATCATCGTCGAAGAGCGGCGTGAAGGGTTCCCCGGCCGGGACGACTTCCCGCCACGCCCCGCTGAAGGGGAGGAGGCCGCCGGTGCGCAGGCCGCACTCGATCGGGTGATCGCTGCCATGGCCGCTGTGGAGCCGGGCACGTCGATGTGGTCGTGGGGCACGACCCAGTCGATCGACTACTTCCATCGTCGACTCCATCTCGAGAATCTCGTGCACCGAGTCGACGCCGAACAGATGGCCGGCCTCTCCAGCGAGATCGACACGGATGAAGCGGCCGATGCTGTCGCCGAACGCTTTGAGGAATTCGTGCACGCCCGCCCTGAGCGCCCATCAGGGTCATTTCACATCCACCGCACCGATGGTGACGGCGAGTGGACGGCGAAGGTCGAGGGCGACCGCATCGTCATCGCTGAAGAGCACGCTAAGGGTGATGCAGCGGCGAAGGGCACCGGCCCGGAACTCATGCTCGCGATGTGGGGTCGGGCACCGGTCGACTCGCTGCAGGTCTTCGGCGAGGCATCCCTCGTCGAGGAGTGGTTCGCGCTCTGTCGATGAGCGACGAACGCCCAACCCCCACAGGCCTCGTCGGAGGTTCGAACCTCGACCAGCTGATGCCGGTCGTGCTGTTCTTCGTTCTCTTCAACACGGTCGGCATCATCTGGGCCGTCATTGCCGCCACCGCCTGGTCGATCAAGGCGGCGGTCGGCCGCCGCAACCGCGGTCTCGCCATCGGCTGGTGGCTCCCGAGCGTCACGACCTATCTGCTCGCTCGAGCTGCCGTCACCATCGCCGCCGATCGCGAGCTCATCGATTTCGGCATCAGTACCGAAGCGGTGTACTTCGGCATCGGCTTCGCGACGAAGTTCCTGATCGGCATCGCCGTGGCCGTCACCATCCTCATCGGCAAGCCGCTGCTCTCCTGGGCGATCCCCAAGGCGGTTCGGCTCCCGCACGAACTCCTCGTCGACCCTCGATACACCCGGACGATGGCCAATGCGTCGTGGGTGATCGTCTTCTACGAGGTCCTCTCGGCGATCTGGGATGTCTGGCTGTTCAACAACTCGGGATTCAACCTGTTCTTCCTCGCCCGGAGTGGCACCAACTTTGTGTTCGCGTTCATCTGCATCACCGGCACGTTGCTGTACGTCGATAGCAAGCTCAAGCCCATCGAGAGCTACCCGGGCCTGGAGAAGCTGCTCGAGAACGCAGGTCGCTCGTGACCCACGGGCCGCTCGTCGTCCTGCACGACCATCTCGACGGTGGTGTCCGGCCCTCGACCGTGCTCGACCTCTGTCACGCGGTCGGTGTCGCCACACCGGCCGACGATGCCGCAGCGCTCGGGGAGTGGATGACCATCACGCCGGGGATGGAACTCGTCGATGCGTTCTCCCGGTTCGATCTGGTCAACGCCGGCCTGCAAACTGCCGACGCACTTCGCCGGGTCGCGCTCGAAGGGGTCGAAGACCTTGCGGCCGACGGCGTGATCCACGCCGAATTCCGGTTTGCTCCGCTGTTGCACACCGCCGCCGGGATGACTCCCGCCGAGGTGATCGCAGCCGTCAGCGCCGGTCTCGACGAAGCCCACCGAACCATCGGGCTCGACGCTCGCATCCTCGCCGTGATGATGCGCGACCAGCCGCTCGACATCTCGATGCAGGTTGTCGAGGCTGCGATCGCCACCGGTGGCCGCGTCGTCGGGGTCGACGTGGCCGGTATCGAGCCGGGCTTCCCGGCCGAACTGCACCGCCCTGCCGTCGAGCGCGCGGCCGAGGCCGGACTCGGCGTGACGATCCACGCCGGCGAGATGGACGGTCCGCACCAGATCGCGAGCGCGCTCACGTGCGAGCCGTCCCGGATCGGGCACGGCTGGCGCATCATCGATGACTGCACCGTCGAGAACGGTCGCATCGTTGCGCTCGGCGAGACCGCCGCCGCCCTGCGGGCCTCCGATGCGCACCTTGAGGTGTGCTTGACCTCCAACGATTGTCTCGGTCAGTCGGTTGCCGAACATCCGGTGCGGATGCTCGCCGACGCCGGCTTCCGTGTCGGCCTCAATCCCGACGATCGAACGATCACCACCACCACATCACGCCGCGAGTTCGAACTCGCCCGCAATCTGCTCGGGATGACCGACGTCGAACTCGCGGCGATGAGCGAACGGGCTGCCGTCGCTGCCTTCCTGCCCGACACCGACCGGGCTGCGCTCGTCGAACGGGTCCGAAGCGGCTGGGACATTGCGGTGCCCCGTCTCGTCCATCTCGCCGAGCGCGAGGTGTGGGAGTCGTGCCGTACTTCCGGCGTCTATCTGCCGACCGAGTTCGGGCGCGATGGCTTCATCCATCTCTCGGGGTTGCACCAGGTGCTCACCCCGGCCAACCGCTTCTACGCCGGTCGTCGCGACCTCGTGGCGCTCGTCGTCGACGCCCACCTGATCTCGAATGCCCTCGTGTGGGAGCCCGGCACCGGCACCCAGGAGTACTTCCCGCACCTGTACGGCGCGCTCGGGGCCGATGCGGTGCTGGCGGAGATTCCGTTCCCACCGGAGACCGACGGGTCCTTTTTGTTGCCGCCCGACCTCGTGAAGGTTGTGCGGCGCTGAGTCAGCTCTCGGTGTCGCCCAAGATCGGCGCCATCGGGTCGACCCCGAACTCTCGGAGCATCTCGCCGTAGTCGGCGCCTCGGCGCAGATTCTGGCCGCCGTCCACGGCGATGTTCTGGCCGGTGAGCCACGCCGACTCCGGGCCGACCAGGAAGCGGACCATCTCGGCGATGTCGTTCGGATCGCCGATGCGGCCGAGCGGGATCAAGGGCATGTAGTCGTCGAGGAGCTTGCCGCCACCGGTGATCGGTGTCATGAGCTCGGTGCCGACAATGCCGGGCTGGATGGAGTTGACCCGGACCCCGAACTCACCCATTTCGTCGGCGGCGATTCGGCAGAGGTGGTCAAGCCCGGCTTTCGCGGCCCCGTAGGCGCCGAGACAGCGGAACGGATCGGAGCCGGCGTGGGACGAGCAGCCGATGATCGAACCGCCGTCCTCCTGGCGGGCCATCTGGGTGCCGCCGTGCTTGATGCACAGGAAGGTGCCGATGTAGTTGAGCTCCATCGTGGAGCGGATCGTCTCGACGTCGCTGGTGGCGAGGGGACCGACACCCGTCGAGCCACCGGCGCAGGCGAAGAGACCATCGAGCCGTCCGGTCAGTTCGGTAGCGGCGGCCACGGCGGACTGGACCGAAGCTTCATCGGTGACATCAGCGACCACATGGGCGACGGTCGTGCCGTCGGCAGCGCCCGCCTTGATGCGTTCGACCGCAGCGATGAGCTTTTCCTCGGTGCGTCCGCAGATCATCACGTTGGCTCCGTCGGCGGCGAGCTTTGCGGCCGCTGCCTCGCCGATGCCGCTGCCACCACCCGTCACGAGCACCGAATAGCCGTTGATGGAACCCATGTCTGACCCCTTCCGCAGATCGGGTCCGACACTAGTTTCGTCGCACAACGACGACTGCATCGCCCCGCGGCGTCGAAGGTGACGCTGCAGCGTTTGTGCCGCAGCGTCGGCGTTGTCCCGGCGGTCAGCGGCGGCGAACGGCCACAGGAATCACGACCGCTCGCTCTTCCTCGTCCGAGGCAGCGAGGTCGACCTCGGCATCGAGCACCCATTCGTTGAACCCGGCCGGGTCGCACAACGTCTGGGTGGCAAAGCCGGTGTCGAGATCGATCTCGCACCACTGCGCGGCCCGAGCGTCGGCATCGATGTGGATGTGGTCGTGTTCGACCCAGTACGCCGCCATGTCGTCAGCGAGTGCTCCCTCGCGATGGTGGGCGAGCTCGGTGACGACGCGGAACATTTCGTTGCGCACGAGCACCGTGAACGCCCGTTTGTTGGCGGTGAACGATGCCAGCGGTGGGGCCTCCATCGGGGTATCGTCATCGTCGGGGTTGCGGAGCTTCTCCCACTCGTCGAGCAGGCTCGAATCGACCCGACGAATCATCTCGCCAAGCCACTCGGTGAGATCGTCGAACTCCTCGGACTCGACGTCGACCGGAACGGTCTGCACCATTGCCTTGTAGCAGTCGGTGAGGTAGCGCAGCACGGCACCCTCGCTGCGCTTCAGGCCGTAGCGAGCGATGTACTGGTTGAACGTCTCGGCGTGCTCGAGCATGTCGCGCACGACCGACTTCGGCTGGACCCGGTCGCGCCCGACCCACGGNTGGTGCCGGGCGAAGACCTCGAACGCCGGCTCGAGGAAGTCGGCTTCGGGCTTGGGCCAGGTGACCTGTTCGAGCTGCTCCATGCGCTGCTCGTACTCGACGCCGTCCCGCTTGAGCTCGGAGATCAGGGTCTCCTTGGCCTTGTCGAGCTGGGCGAGCAGAACGACCATCGGGTTGTCGAGCACGGACTCGATGACACTCAGCAACTGCCAGGCGAAGTCGGGTGCTTCCCGGTCGAGGGCGTCGATCGCTTCGAGCGCGAAGAGCGACAGTGGTTGGTTGAGCCGGAAATCGTCCTGCAGGTCGAGATTGATACGGACCGGACGACCCTTCTCGTCGGGTTCGTCGAGCGCCTCGAGGACCTCGGCTTCGATCAGCGAGCGGTAGACGGCGATCGAGCGGCGGATGTGGCGGCGCTGGTTCTTGCGGGTCTCGTGGTTGTCGACGAGCAGGTTGCGCATCGCTGCGCAGCCGTCACCGGGTCGATCGAGCACGTTGAGCATCATGGCGTGGCTTACCGCAAAGCTGCTGTGCAGTGTCTCCGGTCGGCCCTCGCTGAGCCGAGCGAGGGTGTCGCCGTCCCAGTGGGCGTAGCCCCGCTCCGGAGGCTTGCGTTTGACCAGCTTCTTTTTCTTCTTGGGATCGGTGGCGGCCTTGGCCTCGGCCTTCTTGTTCTCGACGACGTGTTCGGGGGCCTGCACGACCACCGAGCCGGCGGTGTCGAAACCGCGGCGACCGGCCCGACCGGCGATCTGCTGGAACTCCCGCACCGACAGCACTCGGACCCGACGGCCGTCGAACTTGCAGAGCTGGGTGAAGAGCACCGTGCGAATGGGGACGTTGACACCCACGCCGAGCGTGTCGGTGCCACAGATCAGCTTGAGCAGGCCTTGCTGGGCGAGCTTCTCGACGAGCAGCCGGTACTTGGGGAGGAGCCCGGCATGGTGCACCCCGATGCCGGCGAGCACGAAGCGCTTGAGGTCCTTGCCGACGGGCGTGTCGAATCGGAACCCACCGACGGCGGCTTTTACCGCCTCCTTTTCGTCCTTGGAGAGCACGTCGAGGCTGGTGAGACTCTGGGCCCGCGAGCTCGCCTCCTTCTGGGTGAAGTGCACGATGTAGACGGGTTGCTTGCCGTCGTCGAGCAGGTCGCTGATCGTTTCGAGGAGTGTGGTCTCGCGGTACTCGAAGTCGAGCGGCACGGGCCGTTCGGCGCCCGAGACGAGCACGGTCCCGCGTCCCGTCCGCCGGCTCAGGTCCTCCTGAAGCTCGGTGGTGTCGCCGAGGGTGGCCGACATCAACAAGAAGTTCGGGCGACGAAGTTCGAGCAANGGCACCTGCCAGGCCCACCCTCGATCACGGTCGCCGTAGTAGTGAAACTCGTCCATCACGACGAGGTCGACATCGGTGTCGTTGCCCTCGCGCAGGGATCGGTTGGCGAGAATCTCGGCGGTACAGACGATCACGGGTGCATCGCCGTTGACAGCGGCGTCGCCGGTGACCATGCCGACGTTGTCGGCCCCGAGGGCGGCGACCATCTCGAAAAACTTCTCGCTCACCAGCGCCTTGATGGGCGCCGTGTAGACCGCACGCTTTCCTTGGGCGACCATCGCGAACGCACCGGCAAGCGCAACCATCGACTTCCCGGATCCGGTGGGCGTGGCGAGCACGACATTGTCGCCACCGAAGATCGAGATGATCGCTTCCTCCTGGTGCGGATAGAGCTCGAGGCCACGACCCTCCGCCCATTCGAGGAAGGCAAACAGCAGGGCGTCGGGGGAGGTGTCGTCGGGGATGTGATCGAGCAGCGACGACTCAGGTGAAGGCAAGGTGGGATTCCTTCAGGCCGAACACGAACGCGTTCGGCATCTCAATGTGGGGCTCGTCGGTGAGCCGCTCGAGATGGTCGACCCGCTGCCGGAGCCGATCGAAGAAGGTGCGGATCTCCAAACGGGCCAACGAGGCGCCCAGACAGAAGTGGGTGCCGAAGCCGAACGAGATGTGATGGTTCGGCGTGCGGGTGAGGTCGAAGGTCTCGGGGTTTTCGAAATGGACCGGATCCCGATTCGCGGCACCGTAGGCCAGCAGCACCTGTTGGCCCTTGCGGATGGTGCGGCCATGGAGCTCGACATCTTCGGTGGCGGCACGGCAGAAGTTGTGGACCGGGGTGACCCAGCGGATGAATTCTTCGGTGGCGACCTCAATGTCGGCACCATCCTTGAGGAGCTGCCACTGGTCGGGACGGTCGGCGAGTTCGAGCAGGGTACGAGCGATGACGGTGCGGGTGGTTTCGGCGCCGCCATCGAGCAACAGCAGGCAGTCCGAGATGATCTGGTCAAGCCCGAACGCCTCGCCGCCGACTTCGCCGCCCGTCTCGGACTCGACTGTGACCCACTTGGTCATCACGTCGTCCATCGGGCAGCCGTCGGCGATCTCGGATTTCTTGGTCTCGTAGAGCTCGGCACAGGCGCCGGCGAACTCCATGGCCGAGATGATGCCCTCCTCCTCGTGGTAGCGCGGGCCACCGCCGAGCGCGATCGTGGTCTCGGACCAGTGCTGGAGCTTCGGCCACATCTCGGCCGGAAAGCCGAGCAGGAGGCCGATCATCTGGGCGGGGAGGGGAGCGGCGAGTTCGGCCACGATCTCCCCTCGGCCCCGCTCGAGCACGGGATCGAGGAGGGCATCGACGGTGTCGCGGACTTCGTCGTCCCACTGGCTCACGGCCCTCGGCGTGAACCGGCGCGAGACGAGGTTGCGGCGGGCAACGTGGAGCGGATCGTCGGTGCCGATGATCGAACGGTCTGCCGGAATGTTGGGCCGGTAGCCGCCTTTGTCCTTGTCGGAGTTGATGAAGACGTGCTTGTTCTTCTCGATGTCGACGATGTCGTCGTAGCGGGTCACCACCCAGAGTTCGTTCGTCTCGTCCCACATGACGGGCTCGTTTTCCCGGAGCCAGACGTACTTGGCGTAGGTGTCGCCGTTGACGTAGAACTCGCCGTCGAGGATGTCGAGGGGGCGGGGATCGATTGGCTCCATGCCCCGACTCTAGGAGGTCGGCAGGGTAGGGCCGAAACGGCGGAACCGTCCTCCCTGCGTGATCGATCTGTCGTACGCTCGAACGAGCATCGCAAGGGAGTCCGATGGACACGATCAGCCTCGCCGCCGCAACGATCCTCACTGGGCTGTCGGCCGGCCTGCTCTACGGGTGGCGGGTCTCTGTCATCCCGGGAACACGCCGAACCTCGTCGCACGCCTATGTCGAGACGATGCAGGCGATGAACCGGGCGATTTTGAACCCCGCCTTCTTTCTTGTCTTTCTTGGCGCGCCCGTGGCGATCGCCGTCGCAACGGTTGTTTCGTTCGTCGACGACGCCAACGCTCGCGCCGGGCTGCTCGCCTTCGCGTTCGTGCTCTACCTCACGACGACGGTCGTGACGACAGCGGTTGGCAACATCCCGCTGAACGACCAGCTCGAGGCCTTTGATGCGAGCGGGGCGACCAGCGACGAGATCAACGGGGCTCGTGTTGGGTACGAACATCCGTGGAACCGCTGGCACGACGTTCGCACGGTGAGTTCGGCGTCCGCCTTTGTGTTGTGTGTGCTCGCGGCGTTCGTCGACGTGAGCTGACGTGATCGACGCACACCTTCACGTCGTCGACGTCGCGTCGGTGCAGGTGGAGGCCCATCTTGCACCGAGCGGTGCCTGGTGGGAGCGGGTTGATCCGGCTGCCGAAGCCGTACTCGAGCGGGTTCACACGGCCGGCGTCGAACGAGCTGTCTTCGTGCAGGCGATTGCCGCCCACGGCTACGACTGCTCCTACCTCTTGTCGAATGCGCGTCCCGGCGTGGCGCTCGTCGGTGCCGTCGATCCGTTCGGGCCCGACCCGGTCGCCGCCCTCGATACCCTTGCCGATGCAGGGATCGACGGGCTGCGGCTGTTCTCGATCCGGTCGCCTCGACCCTGGCTCGCCGGCGATGTCGGCCGAGCACTCGTGGCGAGATGCGTCGAACGCCGGGTCCGTCCGAGCGTGTGCGTCCTGCCCGACGAGATCTCGGCACTCGTCGAGCTCGCTTCGGCGTTCCCCGACACCGAGTTCGCCGTCGACCATGTCGCGTTCGCCGCTGACGATGAGCAGCTCGCCGTGCTGGCCGCGCAGGCGAACCTGTGTCCGACTGTCACGGCGACATCGCCGGTGTCCGTCGACACTGCGATGCGATGGTTCGGGACCGATCGTCTGAGTTGGGGGAGCGATCACCCCCAGCATGGTGCCGAGTACCCGGCCCCCGTCGACCTGAGCGCCGCCGGGCGACTTTGGTTCGGTGGCACGGTCGACCGGTAGCGTTCGGCGCCATGAGCACCGAACGTCCCTTTCGAGTCCTCGGCCTTCAGCAGATCGCGATCGGCGGTCTCGACCTCGGTGCGCTGCGCCGCCTGTGGGTCGACACGCTTGGCGTCGAGAAGGCTGGCGAGTACACGAGCGAGTCCGAGAACGTGCAGGAGGACACCCTGCGGCTCGGCTCCGGTGCGCACGCAGTCGAGATCGACCTGATGCAGCCGCTCAACCCCGAGTCGCGTCCGAAGGTGCACGATCCATCGCTCAACCATGTCGGCCTGTGGGTCGACGATTTGCCCGCCGCCGTCGAGTGGCTCACCGAGCACGGCATGCGCTTCACGCCGGGCGGTATTCGCCCCGGTGCGGCCGGTCACGACATCGTGTTCGTGCATCCCAAGGGCAACGATGAGTTCCCGCTGTCGGGGGAGGGCGTGCTGATCGAGCTCGTTCAGGCCCCCGGTGACGTCATCGCAGCGCTCGGCTGACGTTCCGCCAATCGGCCGTCTCGACCCGACCGCGTGCGGTCTCAGCGCGCACCGGCTCACGGGTCAAACAGAGCTGCAACGCGAAACGGTCCGGGCCGAAGCCCGAGCCGTTTCCAGAAACAGGTGATCGGAAGCGCGTCGATTAGTTGAGGCGCTCGACGATCATCGCCATGCCCTGGCCGCCACCGACGCACATCGACTCCATGCCGATGGTGGCGCCGGAATCCTCCATGCCGTTGAGCAGGGTGGTCATGATGCGGGCACCGGTCATGCCGAAGGGGTGACCGAGGGCGATCGCACCGCCGTTGGGGTTGAGCTGGTCGAGGTCGATGCCGAGTTCGTCGGCCGAGCCGAGGACCTGGACGGCGAAGGCCTCGTTGATCTCGACGTGATCGATGTCGCCGATGCTCATGCCGGCGCGGGCCATCGCCTGCTTGCAGGCATCGATCGGGCCGAGACCCATGATCTCGGGGTTGAGGGCCGAGACGCCGCTGGACACGATGCGAGCGATCGGGTCGAGACCCATCGCCTTGGCCTTGTCGGCGCTCATCACGAGCACGGCGGCGGCACCATCATTGAGTGGGCAGGCGTTGCCCGCAGTGACGGTGCCGTCGGGACGGAACACCGGGGCGAGGGTCGAGACCTTCTCGAGGGTGGTGCCGGGGCGGATGCCGTCGTCCTGCGACACCACGGTGCCGTCGGGAAGGGTGTACGGGGTGATTTCACGCTCGAAGAACCCGCGAGCGAGGGCGGCCTCGGCGCGATTCTGCGACGAAACGCCCCACTCGTCCTGGCGCTCACGGCTGATGCCGGTGTGCTGCACGACGTTCTCGGCGGTCTGGCCCATCGCGATGTAGATATCGGGCACGCCGGCGGGCGGCTGCCACCCGTCGGTTCCGCCAGCGGAACGCTCCTTGGTGCGGGTCTCGGCGTCGGCGAAGATCTCGTTGTGCGGGCCGGTGTCGGCCGCGCCGTGCATGTAGCGGCTGACGGTTTCGACACCACCGGCGACGAAGCAGTCGCCCTCACCGGCCATGATTGCGTGGGCGGCCATGCGGATGGTCTGCAACGACGACGAGCAGTAGCGGTTGACGGTGACGCCAGGAAGGTCGAGGCCCTGCTGGGCGGAGATCACGCGGGCGATGTTGTAGCCGCCCTCACCGCCGGGCTGACCGATGCCCCAGATGACGTCTTCGACCTCGTTGGGGTCCATGTCGACCTTGCTGAGCACGTCGCTCAAGGTGTGGGCCGACATGTCGTCGGGACGGGCGTCGACCAGCGAACCCTTGTTGGCCCGACCGATCGGGGTACGGGACGTGGACACGATGACGGCGTCTGCCATGGCTCCTCCTCAGGGGGATCTTGTGAGCCAACGTTAACAACTGACGACGGTGGTGCGTTAGCCCTTGGTTCGGAGAAGGATTCGGCTGCGCCGACGACCTGACGTATCGTCTGCACCCATGAGTGCGATCGACGTCGACAAGAACTGGCAGCTCCTGATCAATGGTGAATGGGTCGACCCGGCCGCCGGCACCTACGACGTCATCGATCCAGCCACCACGAAGGTCGTTGGTCGCGCACCGGAGGCGAGCGTTCAACAGGCCGACGACGCCGCAGCGGCAGCCAAAGCGGCGTCCGTCGCCTGGAAGAACACGTCGCCCGCCGAGCGGTGCGCCGCAATCGGGCGTCTCGCCGACGAGGTTGCGAAACGGTCAGCGGACTGGGTTCCCACGGTGCAGGCCGAGACGGGTGCGCTCAAGAAGATCACCGAGACGCTGCAGGTCGGTGGTCCTGCGGTCGACCGGTTCCGCTACTACTCGAACCCCATCGATCTCGATGAAAGCCTCGCTCCCGTCCCTGTCGCCAAGGGGCCGCTGGGACCGGCCGGACTCATGTCGGCCCGGGTGAAGCATCAACCGGTTGGTGTCGTCGCCTGCATCACTCCCTACAACTTCCCGGTCACCAACGTGGCCGGCAAGATTGCGCCGGCGCTCGCCGCCGGCTGTACCACCGTCATCAAGCCGGCGCCGCAGGATCCGCTCGGCATTTTCCTGCTCGGTGAGGCGATCGACGCCGCCGGCTTCCCGCCCGGTGTGGTCAACATCGTGAACGGTGCCGGTCCGGAGGTTCCGGCGGCGCTCGTCGACACCAGGAATGTCGACATGATCTCGTTCACCGGCTCCACTGGTGTCGGCGCGAAGATCATGGAGAACGGCGGCAAGACCATGAAGCGGCTTCTCATGGAACTTGGCGGCAAGGGTGCGGCGATCATCACCGAGGATGCCGACATCGGCGTCGCCGCTCAGGCGATCGCCACCGTGTGGGGCTTCCACAGTGGTCAGATCTGCACGGCACCGACCCGCGTGATTGCGCACAAGGACATCTATGACCAGCTGGTCGAGACCCTGAAGACGTTCGCCGGATTCATGCCGGTCGGCGATCCCAACGCCGATGGCACGATCGTCGGGCCGGTCATCACCGAACTTCACCGTGATCGTGTCGAGGCGTTCATCAAGAGCGGCACCGACGCCGGTGCCACCCTTGTCGTCGGCGGTGAACGTCCCGAACTCGATGGTTACTACATCGCCCCGACACTGCTCGCCGACTGCACCCCCGACATGCATGTGGTGCGGGAGGAGGCGTTCGGCCCTGTGATCGTGGTGATGCCGTACGAGGACGACGACCACGCCGTCGCCCTGGCCAACGACTCCGACTACGGCCTGTACAGCTATGTCTTCTGCGGCGACACGAACCGTGCGTACGGGATCGGGCAGCAACTCGAGTCGGGCAATGTCGGCCTCAACGTCATCCAGCCCCACATGGAGGCCCCGTTCGGCGGCTTCAAGATGTCGGGTGTCGGTCGCGATCGCGGCAAGTGGGGGATCGAGGCCTACAGCGAGATCCAGTCGATCAACTGGATCGGCTGATCGCCCCGGTGGCAGCGACCCGGCCGCCACAGCGCGAGTGGGTGGCGGGTGCAGGATCTTGAACCGCGGTGGCGCGGTGGGCGAGGATCAGTCCGTGCAGACACCCCCGCTCGATGGTTTCCGTGTGATCGAGGGGTCGGCGTTCGTCGCCGCCCCATCCGGGGGCATGACCCTCGCTCAGCTCGGTGCTGACGTCATCCGTTTCGATCAGATCGGCGGTGGGATCGACTATCGGCGTTGGCCGCTGACTGACGCCGGCGAATCAATCTATTGGGCCGGCCTCAACAAGGGGAAGCGCTCGATCGCCGTCGACCTCCGCAGCGATCGGGCGAAGGAACTGCTCTCGGGCCTTGTTGCCGACGCAGGCAATTTCCTCACGAACTTTCCGGCCCGCGGCTGGATGTCGTTCGAGTCGCTGTCGGCGCAGCGGCCGGATCTGGTGATGCTCGCCATCACCGGCAACCGAGACGGCTCCACCGCCCTCGACTACACGGTGAATTGTGCGGTGGGGTATCCAACGGCGACCGGCCCGGTCGGTGGGCACGAGCCGATCAACCATGTGATGCCCGCATGGGATCTCGTCTGCGGTCAGACCGCAGCCCTCGGCATGCTCGCCGCCGATCGCCACCGAACCCGGACAGGGGAGGGATCATCGATGTCGCTCGCCCTCTCCGATGTCGCGTTCGTCGCCGTCAGCGCGCTCGGGCATGTTGCCGAAGCCCAGATCAACGGCACCGAACGTGAGCGGTTCGGCAACGATCTCTATGGCGCCTATGGCACCACCTTCACCACCGCCGACGGCGTCATCGTCTATGCGGTCGGCATCTCTCCGAAGCAATGGTCGGGTCTCCTCGAGGCAACGAACGCCACGGCAGCCGTCGCTGCGATCGAGGCCGAGCATGGGGTCAGTTTCCGCGATGAGGGCGAACGCTTCGCTCACCGGGAGGCGATCACCGCCGCCATTGCTCCGTGGGTCGCTGCTCACGGCATCGATGAGGTCGCTGCTCGCTTCGACGATCTTGGGGTCTGCTGGGGCCGGTACCAGACGTTCAAGGAACTCGTTGACGACGACCCNCGGGTCTCGATCGAGAGCGAACTCTTCCGCAACGTCGACCAACCGAACATCGGCACCTATCTCACGCCCGGGTCGCCCGTCGCATTCGACGGCAAGCTTCCGGTCGAGCCGACCCCTGCCCCTCGCCTCGGGGAGCACACCGAGGCCATCCTCGCCGACGTATTCGGCCTCAGTCCTGCCGAGATCGGGTCGTTGCACGACGACGGTGTTGTCGCCTCGTGAACGACGACAAGCTCGAGTGGATCTTCGCTTCGGGCGACAATCAGCAGCTGGCCGATCGCTATGACCGCTGGGCCACCCAGTACGACGCCGACCACGATGGGTGGGAATGGATCGGTCCGGCGAAAGCGGTCGAGCAGCTGCGTGCACTCGGCACGATGTCGACGGTGCTCGATGCCGGATGCGGCACCGGCCGAGTCGGTGTCGAACTTGCCGCCACCGGTTGGGACGGCACGCTTGTTGGTGTCGACCTGTCGGCCGGGATGCTCGCCGTCGCCGCAGAGACGGCCTACTACGAGCGGTTGGTGCAGGCATCGCTCACCGAAATCCCGCTCGAGGATGGGTCCGTCGACGCAGTGATCGCGACCGGAGTCTTCACGCACGGCCACGTCGGATCCGAAGCGTTTCCGGAGGTGCTTCGAGTGGTGCGGCCGGGTGGGTGGGTGGTCATCACCTGCCGCAGCGAGGTCTGGGCCGAACTCGAACCGGCCGCTGCCGATCACGAGGCAGCCGGTCGCTGGTCGCTACACAAACGCACGGCGCCGGAATCGTTCCACCCTGGCAGGGACATCGAGGACGATCTCCCACAGTCGGTCGTGGTCTGGCGGGTGTGCTGACAGGTACACGAGGCGGCCCAGAGGGCGCCGGTCGGTTCTGACCTGNGTGGTTGAGATCNTCACTATCCGTTCAAGCGCTACGGAAATGCGGTGCTATCTCTCGAATAGATGTTAGTTAGCGCTAACAATCATCGTCGATCCCTTCACCAGCGCCTCGGTTTTCCGTAAGTTCTTCGTAGTGCTTATCGAGGAACCAAGTGCTTCGCCGAGTGGCGGAGTGGCGGTCCTCAGAGAAGTGAGACCCCCCATGCTTGACATCATCGAAACCGAAGTTACCGGTCCCGTCGGCCCCACCGGCTGGATGGAGGCGGCGAAGTGCACCGGCAAGAGCGACTTGTTCTTCGCCCCGTTCGCAGAGCGACCGGAAGCCCGCGTGCGCCGAGAGGCGAAGGCGAGGGCCATCTGCGAAGGCTGCGAGGCCCTCGAGATGTGCCAGACCTACGCACGCACCAACCGCGAACTGGGCTTCTGGGGTGGCGAGTCGGAGTCGGAACGTTCCGACGCCGGCTTCCCTCCGACCACACCGATCATCGGTCGCAAGCGGGTGGCCGAAGAGCGAGCCCGTTCCGCGATGGCGCAGGCCTCCTGACACGAGTCAGGATGGGCGAGTGAGCTCGCCCTGCTGCTCGCCACAGCGCGAGCCAAGTTCCCCCACGACGAACCGTCCGTCCCCCACGGACGGTTCGTTCGCGTCCGCGCCCGCTTCCCATGCGGTCGAGATCCCGGCGGGATCGTTCCGGATGGGAACCGACGATGACCGCTTCCCGGCTGATCGGGAGGGTCCGGTTCGCAGCGTCGACGTGCCGGCGTTCGCCATCGGTAGGGCACCTGTCACCAACGCCGAATTCGCAGCATTCGTCGAATACACCGGTCTCATCACCCTGGCCGAATCCGACGGATGGACGTTCGTCTTCGCCGGCCTCTTGCCCGATGACTTCCCACCGACCCGTGGTGTTGCCGGAGCTGAGTGGTGGCGAGCGGTCGAGGGTGCCGACTGGCGCCATCCGGCCGGTCCGCACTCCGATCTCGAGGGCCTCGACGACCATCCCGTGGTGCACGTCAACTGGTTCGAGGCCCAGGCCTATGCCGAGTGGGTCGGGGGTCGCCTTCCCTCCGAGCCCGAGTGGGAGAAGGCCGCACGCGGTGGCCTCGACCAGGCCCGCTACGCCTGGGGTGACGAACTGACACCCGGAGGTGAACACCGATGCAACATCTGGCAGGGCACGTTCCCCGCCGAGAATGCACTCGACGACGGCTGGTTGGGTACGTCACCGGTCGGGACGTATGTTCCGAATGGGTTCGGGCTTGTCGACGTCGCCGGGAACGTCTGGGAGTGGACCTCCGACTGGTGGGACGAGCGGGCTGAAGCCCGTGCGATGCGCGGCGGCAGCTATCTCTGCCACGACTCGTATTGCAATCGCTACCGGGTGGGTGCCCGGAGTTCGAACACGCCGGACACGCCGACGGGCAATCTCGGCTTTCGCGTCGCCTGGGACCGCTAGAACTCGTCGCGCCGGGGAGGGTCGGCACCGACCCGTTGGACGGTGATGCCGGCCACGTTGATGGCGAACGCAACGATGTCGCGCCACTCGGCGAGCGCAACGGTGGCGAGCGCGCCGGGCGTGTGGATGCCACGCTCCCAGAGTTGGGTGAGGACGCCGCCACAGAACGAGTCGCCGGCGCCGACGGTGTCGGCCACCGGGACACGGTCGACCGCGACGGTCGCCGAGCCCTCGGCAGTGATCGTGGTGACCGAAGAACTCGAGGTCACCAGCACGGCTACGACACCCCGGTCGAGCAGTTCGCCGGCGCAGTCGGCTGGATCACGATCCGGCCAGATCCAGGCGAAGTCGTCGTCGGAGCCACGGAAAAGTGAGCAGGCGGCAACCCACCTGTCGAACCACGGATCCCAGTGCCGACGGCCGAGCGGTTCGATGATCTGGGGCCGGACGTTCGGATCAAACGACACGATGCCGTCGATCGTCTCGGCGACCTCGGCGAGCACTGACGCTCCCGGCTCGCGGAAGATCCCGAGCGTGCCGCCGTGCAGCAGGTGCGGCCCACCCCCGAGCAGGTCCGGGTCGGGCATCTCGACGAACCGGTCAGCGGTGCCGTCGCCGTGAAAGTGGAATGTGGGGGGATCGCCGATCACCTCGGCTCGGCAGGTCGCCTCGTCGCGTCGTTGGGTGAGGCGAAGATCGACATCGGACGCCTCGAGGTGGGCCCAGATGGCGTCGCCGTGCTTGTCGGTGGAGACGGCCCCGAGAAACGCCGTAGGTGCACCGAGTCGGGCGCAGGTGACGGCGGTGTTCATCGGGCCGCCCCCGGGCGCGGCGTGGGGGACGAGATCGACGAGCGCCTCACCGGCCGTGATGATCATGTCGATTCCCCAGCAGGTTCGGTCATGATCAACGGACGATCCGGATTGCGGCGGGCACGGCCTCGAGCACGGTGTTGCCGGTGGTGATCGGCTCGCCGTCGCCCCAGAACGCCACCTCGGCGGCGATCTCGATCCGGTGGCCACGATGGGTGTGCACCTTCGGGTGGTCGAGATGGGTGCCCTTGAACACTCGATGGAAGAACCAGAGCAGCTCGATGCGGCCCACCCCGTCGACGACGGTCACGTCGAGCAGGCCGTCGTCAGGGTCGGCATCAGGGCAGATGTGCATGCCGCCGCCGAACCAGGCCGTGTTGGCGACGGCGATCATCACCGCATCGTGTGCGTGTGCCGTGCCATCGACGGTGATCGTGGTGGGCCGCCGTTTGAGAGCAGGCAGTTCGAGCACGGTGGCGATGGTGTAGCGGCTCTGTCCCTTCGGCCGCCGCAACCGGTTGGCTCGATCGTTTACATCTGCGCTGAAGCCGGCAGTGGCGACCGACGCCACCCAACGATCACCGACACGAATCCCATCGATCGGGTCCGGGTTGCCGAGCGCGACAGCTGCGGCCTCGAGCGGATCCTCAGGGACACCCGGGAGTGCCCGGACGAAATCGTTGCCGGTGCCGACCGGCACCACGCCGAGAATCGTGTCGGTGCCGGCGACGGCCTGTACGGCCAGGTGGACCATGCCGTCACCGCCGAGCACGACGAGACGCTCGGCNCCGGCGGCGACGGCATCACGGGCGTTCGCTGCAGAGGCGGCGGCATCGGCACCCGANAGATCGATGACGTGACCGCCGAGCGAACGGAGTCGATCGAGTACCTCGGTCGCGGTACCCGCCGCGCGGCCTCGCCCCGCCTCGGGACTCACGAGGACGTGGATGTCGCTCACAGACCGAGGTAGCGGCCGCCGTCGACGGCCATGGTCTGACCCGTCATGTGGCGGGCCATGTCAGAAGCGAGGAAGACGGCGACCGGCCCGATGTCGGTTTCGGGATCGCCGATACGGCCGAGTGGCGTGCGGGCCTCGAGACGGGCCTGCAGGGTCGGGTTGGCCTGGGTGGCGGTGGTCATTGCGGGTGTCCAGGCAACAGGGGCGATCGCGTTGACCCGGATGCCGTCGGGTCCCCATTCGCGAGCGAGTGATTTGAGCAGCCCTCGCTGAGCTCCCTTCACCGTGGCGTAGACCGGCAGGTTGCCCGAGCCCTCCATGCCGGCCGGTGACGTGAGCAGGATCATCGTTCCGCGATTGGTGGCGAGGTGTGGATGAGCAGCCCGGGCGAAGAGGTACGACGCAGTGGTTGACGTCGCGATCTGGGCGGTGATGACATCGGGATCGACCACCTGTACCGGGCCAGGCGGACCCGGCGGGGAGACCGCGTTGTGCACCACGATGTCGAGTCGACCATGGGTGTCGATCGTGTGCGTGATCGCCGCCTCCACGTCGGCCTCGACGGTGACGTCGCACCGAACGAAGCTCGCCTTGTGGCCCCGCTCCCGAAGCACGGCTGCGGCAGGTTCGCCGTTCTCGGCTCGGCGGGCTG
>FUFK010069456.1_pt1 | contig 25115 bp, 36 predicted proteins | sample 1021851 | NCBI WGS metagenome assembly FUFK01 (sample SAMEA51879418, study PRJEB19060) | metagenome | reverse complement strand
AGCCTCATTGCCTCCCGCTTTGGTCTGGACAAAATTCCAGATGTCATCGTAAGTAAGCTCTTGGTCAGTGACCATTAACTCAACTGATTTTACCACTTTTTTAGTGGCAGATTTAGGGGAAGTCTTTTTAGCTGTATTAGCCATGATAAGCTCCTTTCTACGAGCACTGTCCAAACACACCATGTGTTGGATACATATATAGAATACCAAATAGTGAACTTAGACGCAAGTCTTTTATTATCTTAAATAATCTTTTTTATTGGGGGAAATCCTCAAGAATCATCGGTTATCGTCAATCATCATTTGTCCACGAATCATCGTTCATTGTCATTCATCCTCAAAGCTATGTCATCATCTTTCATCCTCTGTGATGGGAGGAAATTTGAGGTCTTCCTCCTTGTGATGGGACGATTTTGTAGATAGAATATGATTGATGATACCTGTCCAATCGTACGGTGTTGAGCAACTCCAGTCAGGTGTCCATGATTCTCCGTTTCCTGTTATCTCTATCGCTCTTTNNCCGCTAAATATATTTAGGGTAGAGGAAGAAGGATGATGAACCAAGTTATAAATTGAGCCACCACTCATAAAATATCTTGTTTGCCACGCGATTTGATGTGGACGTAGAGTTATAGACTTTAGTGACTTTAACCTGTGAACCTTGAGTTCTAGCCAAAAAGGATGACCTTGGACGATNCCNTGTANGTCAGGAACTCCAGGACTTGCCCATGATTCTAGGCGTGTCCAAAACACGCCCAGATCTTTAGTACCATCACGGAGTTTATACCATAATTGTGACTCGGGTTTACTGCTCATAAGCAAGCTCTTCGTAATAGCGGTCAGCTAAAGATTCACCATTAAGATCATCTTCATGCCAGTCGTTATCTACGTAATTTCTCATCTCCACTATAACAGGCTTTGTCATAATCACTACTTGCTGTAGGGTCTCCTTAACACGAGGTCTACCCTCTTGCTTATCAGCCCAAGAGTTGTGATCAAAAACACGACGCGCTAGCTCACGATCTTTAAATTCTTGACCATCAGCCTTTGGTTGAAATGATACCTTGTACACNTTAGGTNNTGGAGTGTACGGATTGCCATGTGCATCCGTCGTATCTGTGTACCACAATGTAGTCAATAAAACACTTGCATCAGCCATTAATCTACGAGCTCCCCTGTTATAATAAAATCCATACGCTCAGCGCATTTGGGACAAGGCGTTTTGTCCTCGTCGTAATATTCTCTGGCATAATTGTTGCCGAGCATTGGCATCCCGCACAATGTCATGCTTGTGCCATCGTTCATTGAGAAATGCTGCTGTCCTAACTTTTTAGTCCACTCATAAAATTTAGTAGCCATATCAAAACCCCTTTCTTCGGGTAGGTTAAATTAATCGTACCTAACCATAACATAGGAATTTATCAAGTAGGGTCTTTTGTTATCTTTTTTTGTGCCGTACCCTCGATGACCATGTTGTCTTCGGTAACTACAGCGAGTGCAGGAAACTCTTTTTGCAAACGCTCTATTTCTTTCATAACTTGCTCTTTATCCATTTGGTCAATACGTCCATGAAGGATTTCTTTACGATCTATATAGATCCCTGCNGCTTGTCCTCTAGANTTTTCGGCTGCGACTGCCGCTGCGAAGTTTCCTCCAACAAGGGCAGCATCACGTATCTCGGCTAGTTTTTTAACGTGTCCTTCAAAACTTACCTCGTACTTTTTAGATANCTCACTTTTTAGTTCACCTATCCTTTGCACAACTTGAGGATANCTTTGCCCATTGAGTAATTGTGATGCAATNGCNTGGGCAGACTTCACAGAATATCCTGCTCGCACAGCCGCCTCNGTTTGNCTNACATCTTCGCAAACNTANATTCTNCAAAACTCTTCTTGTTTTGGAGTGATTCCTTTCTCTACACGAGGATTAGCGACGACATTAATGCTAGGTTTGTGAGTGGCTTTTGCAAGAGGCATTTTAATTTTCCTTCTCGTTATGATGGGACCACTTTACTTAATAGGAGCGAAAAAGAAAAGTAGCCATTTTAAAACAGCCCTGATTTGAAGTCGCGCGGACACGAAAGTAATGATCTATTGTGATCAAGATATCGGAGTCAGAGAGTCATAATCCATGCTAACCCATTGAATATATGGGGATAGTGAGATATTGTATATTATCAAATCTTTAAAAACAAAAACAGTCCTATCCATTATTACCTCCTATATAGCAAAGTCCATATAATATACAAAAAGACCCCCTGACCAGAAAGGTGGAATCAGGGGGTTNNAGTGAGAGCATACAACTTGGGAGGTGAGCNTATGCTTNTTTANGATACCAANAAAANATTTTTGACACAAGTCTTTTCCAAAANGATTTCTTCTCTTTNNNCGTTNNNNCTNTAGAAATCCAAATATCNGCACTTGCCNCTGATGCAGAAAGCACAGTCACGGCTTCCGATTGAGCAAATTTAGTTGACCTAAAATTNGCACTATTTTTATCTAGCTTTTTGCCGAGCGTATACACGATATACTTATACTGATTAGGTGTAAGTCCATGAAAAGACTGTATTTGTTTGGCAGTCAATCCATTTTCTTTATCTGTAAGAATTCTTGCCACAAACGCATCACTTGGGCGTGTCCTATCAGTTTGTTTGCTCATCAGTTTCTCCTAACTTACTGCGGATGAAAAACATTCCCGACTGCTCAGGAATCCATGGTTTACCATCCTTAAATATAGCTTCAACTTCATTTGACTTGCTTGCATCATACAAACAATCTGAACATAATTTGACATATTTTTTATCTTCTGGCAAGCCTTCTGCTGTAGCTCGTACCCAATGCACTTGAGTTGGTAGACTGCGGTGCATCTTTACACCATACTGAGGTTCGCCTAATTGTTGACACATACCGCAGTAATCCATGACAAATTCTTCTATATAAAAAGTTAATAAAGGATTAGTCATGCTTAACCTCCATCATTTGAGCTTCAACATCTTCTAACAGGAATTTAACATGGACAAACCCACCTTGCATTGAGCTTATACTGTATGAACATGGACAAGTATCAAGCCATTTTAAAAATGGTTCAAGATCTTTTGCTCTTACTATAAACGCCATCACTTCACTCTCCCTTCACGTTCAGTATGGTCACGATCATGGATAAATCGTAAAACTTTGGGCAACAATTTATAGATGCAAGAATTTATATTTAATCGCCCACTAAGCAGAGCATCATCTGCCCAAGAAGTTTGTTTGCCCTCAAATAAACGCCATACATTATCAGTATAATCTAGTGACAAACAATAATATTGATTAGCTCGGGTTTCAAACCCTGCCGAATCATAACATAAATCTGTTATATCTATGCTATAATCCNTTAACGCAATTTTATTCACTTCACTCTCCCTTCACGTTTGGAATCTTTTGTTCGGCGAGTATCTAATAAATGTACTTGCCTATTGATTTCAGCTACCCTTCTTTCTAATCTTTTTAATGCATCAGGGTTACTAAAACAGATTGTNGCTANGGTGAAGATAACTACCCCTAGCCTACGACTATCATCAAACTCTTTCACAGAAACGCCAATAGCTTCATTCTCTAATTGAAACTCACGTTCAGAGGCGTAAAGTAGCGAGCTAATAATAGCTCGCACTTGTGAAATAGAGTGGGTAGTCTGTAAATGTTTACGCCCCATATCATACCCTCAATGAAGCGGAGTCGATCTCAACGGTTGCATCGTTAAGTTCAACAGAGGCATCGATATCTACTTCTACACTGCGTATAAGCTCCTTTACTTTTTGTTCAAATAAAGACCACATTGCATCCTGTAAGTCTTTATCATCAAGAAAAACATCCTTTACCGCAGTAGTAAGCCTATCAGTTACTCTTTCACTAGGCGGTATTTTCCTAGAAAGATTGTTTTGGTATTTGTGCAGTTTCTCAATTTCATCTGCTAACATACGGAGTGTCTGCCCTAAGTTTTCACAATCGGCAGAAATTTTCCCTGCTATATCCGGAACAGGATACTCACTACTCCTATTAGGATCAGTATAAATATCAGATAACCCATTTACTTCTTCTTTCTCATTCATGATATACTCCTTTCTTGAGTAATCGGTTGATTAGGTTGGTATGATGTGCAACAAGCCGAAAGGACAAGTGTCATGTCTACACTAAATGACGAGTGCTGCACACCATATAATTATACTACTACAGGATAAAACTAATGATAAGTATCAATTTATCTTATTAGGTCTTAGCCGAGGACGTAACCATTCATCATTATCTTTCTTCTTATAGAATATATGTTTTCCGATCCGTCGTATTTTGTGCAAATCATTTGCCCAATATGGATGCACATCATTACTGTGATAGTGCGTTGCCTCATTACCGATAACTGTAATATGGTGACCCTCATTTAACATAAGTTCAGCAAGAGCTTTAGATGTCCGTAAAGAATTATGTTCTCTTGGTTGGTCTGATTTACCATCGCACCACCAACTAAATTGACAGCCATCTTTATTCTCTTGCAAGACTACACTGCATACATCGTTAGGATAATTAGTAGAGGCTACTCTGTTAAGAGTAACCTCCGCTATTGCTATTTGTCCCTCAATGGGTTCGGATCTTGCCTCAAAATAAATATTTAAGGCAAGACACATCAATGCTGTTTCTATCATTTAATACTCACTTGGTAGTAGTAAGACATTGTTTGTAAAGAAGAACTTCCATGTACCTTCCTCGGCATCTGTAAAATCTATGTTACGTGTCCATAGCACATTACCGTTACCATCGTCGGCAGTTATTTTAGCAGAGCTATCTACCACATCTAGTGTGATAGACATAAACTTTTCTGTCTCCTGCAAGTCGGCAAGCTCGGTAGCTAGTATATCCAGGAACCAGTATGCACCTCCTCCGCAGTGTTCAGCAAAGAACTTTACACCATCAGTGTAAAGAAAGTTAGAGCTCAGTGGGTGACGAAACCATTGTTCGGTCCCCGTGAACATTTTTAGATNAGCTGATAACATCGTTACTCTCCCTCCATTTGCCATTGGATTTCTTTAAGGGCGCGATCGTATCCAAAAGCAATCATAACTAAAGTCGTATATATTGACATATCGCCGTTTGGATGTTCACGCCAAATTTTATTTATGTAATCACCTTCGCTCGGTGACATTTGCAACTCGGCATATTTAGATTGTGCAAGGATTTGCTTTGCTCGCTCTGGGGTCATGTGTCACCCCCAAACAACTCTTCAGCGTCTAGTTCTGCCATNAGAGCAGTTTTTTCTAACTGTCTAATGAACTTTACCCTTTTATCATAATCAGCTTTAGCATCGCTAAACTCATTATGAACTTTCACATTGCCCTGTATAGGAGCTCCGTAGTAATCAGTACCATCTTCACGGTACACTATGTAGGCTTGATTAATATCTGCATAATGTAGTATCAAACGAGACCTACCCTCGTTAAATACATATGCATCTGGTTGTGGTTTCATTTTTTATTCCCCTTTAGCAATGCGTGGATGAGTTTTGCCTCTTTTTTGCTAATGGGCTTTTTAGATGTTGCAATCGCTTTATCGACTGCGGTTTTATCATAGTTTGCCATAGTATCTCCTTTCTACGAAATATCTATACTTTATAATAGCAAAGCAGTTAGTATTGATAACTCTTTTGTTATCTTGTTTATTCCTCACATTAGCTAGGGAAATCATTATCTTTCTTCTGTGTCCAGTAAGTTCCTGTTAAATATCCACACGATGAGCAGCCGATTTGTCTTGTATGTTCATTGAGTAAGAAAAAAGAGTTATCTCCACATAGAGAGCAGACAAGAACATCAACCTCGTAAGATTCTACAATGATATTTTTCTCTTCAGAATGGGATCTTTTTTCTCTTGTGAATGGGATGACATTACTTCCTCCATGAATGGGGGGACTTTTCTTTTCTTCCATGTACACAACCTCGCTTTTTCACCGATGTAATAGTTATGATAAGCAAGTAACGGTGTCGGTGATTTGTATTCATCAGGCATAGCCTGAGGGTGTTTCGTTACTCCTCTTGCGGTTAATTCTACAGGGGGGCATCGNAGTATGGCAAGNATTCTTTCACAAGCATGNANCTTTTCATACCTGAAAGTATACTCTTTGCATAATGCAANNCCCAGACGCCAGAGCCATTTNTAGTTTTCTACGGTTTGTCCTGCCCATAATGTGCAAGGATGTTTTTGATGAACAGGTAAATATGGTCCCTCAGCATTATGTCGCCAATGAACAGTGCTGAGCATTTGAGTAGATTCTAATGGCATTTTAACGACGTGTTTATCACAATGATATTGAGCGCAAGTTTCATGGTCATAATCTAGTAAGAATATATTCACTCCTCACCCCAATCTTTGCGATCTTCCTCTTCATTATAGCCTTTGTAATATTCTTTTATTTCTTGGTCAGACATATTGTCTTCGCTTATTTCTTTGGATAAATGTGTTTTTCCTACGAAATAATGTGGACGTGGTGGACGACCATAATAGGCATCCATATTACCTCTATCTCTTGGGCTACCGTGTCTTGGCAGTGGGTTGCCATAATGATATTTATATCGCCCTTTTACTCGATACTCACCTTCATTATCTGCCATGTAAAATCCTTTCTATGATTTTGCCTGTAATTAAGTGTAACAGCATTTAATTTATTTGACTTATTTTATTTGCTCTTTTTACTCGGTCTCGTAATTCGGTCGAGGAGAATCCATGTCTACGGCTATTATAGTGCAGTTTTATATTTAAATTTTCATGCAGATGTTCTCCGCTCAAAGGTCTGTTCCTATACTCTTCGCCTACTATACGGACGTTTACTCTAAGTATCTGCAATAGCTCATGCATATCATGTTCAGTATGATAAGGTAAAACATAATCAACATACCTTATCGCTTCTAACTGTATAAAGCGTTCATGAATAGATTGCACTGGTTTATTTTTCCACTCACGCTCTTCACTTGGGTCTATATGTAGCCCTACGATTAAAAAGTCGCATACTTCGCTTGCTTCTTTTAACATCAATACATGACCTGCGTGTACTAAATCAAATGTTCCACAAGTAAATCCCACAATCATTACTCATCTCCCTCTTTTGGCATTTTATAATCCAGTTCATACTTTTCATCTGTTGTATCAACAATTAGTTTAACTTTTTTTACTTTTTTACTTTCTAATAATTCAGTGAATTTTGCAGATATAAATTTAAAATAGCCATCTTTTCGATTATACCCTGTAGTTGGGGAATACATAATCACATATTTAAGATCTTTTTTAGCCATTAAACATCATCACATAATGTTTTGATTATTTCAGAAACAGGTTCAAAAATCAGTTCGTTTCTGTACGCTTTATTTAAATAATCTACCCCTCGTAAAAAAACATCTTCTGCCATACCATTACCTTGTTGCATTAAACGATAACAATGCAATACAAGCTCTAATTTATCGGCAATGTCGCACATCTTTTTATCTTCTTCAGTAATTTTGTGTACAGTATCACCCACCCTAATAGATTGTTCATAAGCTCTTTCAGCTTTTACCATTAGATCATTGATTTTAGGGTAATTCCATTTAGTCGTAGCAGGTACATCCCCCACCTCTGCCTCTGCTACATCGTGATATAGTAAATGCAAGATGCAGTTTTTGCTTGCGTCAGGATAAAGGGTTTGCAAAATAACCATTGCCCTCCAAGTATGAGCAGCTACATTTTGCCCATCTCCTAACTCTGGTCGTGTATGATACCGAACAACGTGTCCACCTTTTAACCGAGCGTGTAGCTTGGCTAGATTTTCATTTCGCTGTGGTTGTCTTTTAATCCTCTTGTCCATGGTTTCTCCGTAAATGTTTGTTTTGCTTCCCCCCAATTTGGTCCAAACTCTGCGTCGACTACGGAGGGTACTTCTAGTTTGACGCAATCCTGCATTATCTCCGTAATCTTTTTAGCTTGGTCTTCACTTTCTACGGAGACATCTAGTTCATCATGTACTTGAATCATGGGAAGTATACCTTCATCAGCTAAAGCAACCATCGCAGCTTTAGTTTGATCGGCAGCACTTCCTTGGATAAGTTTATTAAGAGCCTTATAAGTAAACGCTCGTTTGATTGCAGGACCATGTTCGGCATAAGCTTCTTGGTAAGTCATTGGTTTCCAACTCCCATACTTATTTGGTTCCCATTTATCAAACCTGCAACGTCTGCCTAGAACGGTACGAATNACACCTTTNTGGCTTGCTCTGTTTATGGCATAATCACTTAACTCTCGTACGAAGGGTACTTTTTCATGATATTGAGCAAACAACTCTTTTGCATCTTCAAACTCTAAACCTAAACTTGCNGCCAACTTTTTAGACCCCATNCCGTAGAACAANCCNAGGTTAATATCTTTAGCCTGTTTNCGAGGAACGCCCACAATATCTGCNGCCATTTGGTGGAAGTCNGTTCNTGCATCTGCATTGTATTGTTCTGCAAAGTCAGAAGCCCCTCTGAAGCCCATGAGCTTGCTGTAATGCACAACTATGCGCGGTTCTTGGCTAGAGTAATCGAACGCCCCCCATAATGTGTCTTGTTCGGGTATAAATAGGCTGCGTATCATTGGACCAATTTCGCCGTGCCTAGCAGGGATTTGTTGAAGATTAGGGTTACTATAACTAAATCTGCCTGTGACTGTGCCACCCTCGTCAGAACGCAGAGGGTGTAGCTCAGCATGGATACGCCCATTTATCTGGTGCTTTAATATTGTATCTACAAAAGTAGTTCTTGCTTTATTAAACTCTCTAGCCTGTACAATCATTTGTGGTACTTTATGGGGATGGTTGGCTAAGAATCCTTTAGTAAAGCTTGGTGCTCCTGTTTTTTCTGTTTTACTATACTCTAAACCTAAAGCATCAAATGCTTTTGATACACTCTCAGCAGCCCACAACTCTACAGCGATACCTGATTGTTTTTTAATTTCGTCAAGTAATTTCTTTTCACGCTGCTCTAAATCAATTTTAATACGCTCGGCTTTTTCTAAATCTACACGGACGCCACGTTGTCGCATAGGTATAATCGTTTTCAATACTTTTAATTCTAGGTCAAAAATATCACCAATATCTTCTTTTATGATTAACCCTTTAAAATGTGTCCACAAGCGTAAGGTCAATGCTGCATCTTGTTCTGCGTAAGCTCCTACATAAGCAGCAGGAAGTTTGTACATCTCACTTTTAGCATTGATACCAAATGCCTCGGCTGCTTCTCGTAGCTCTTTTTCTGATTTACGCTCTTGTAAGTAATCTCTGCCAATAGCGTTTAAGGCATAGCTAAAACGATTTTCGTCTAACAAAGGGGCAACAACCATTGTGTCTACTATTCTTCCTTGGATAGTTACACCTTCAGCAAGCAACCACCCGACATCATAAGGAGCGTTATGGAAAATATAATCACGATCCTTTGAACATACCTCTTGTAACCACCTGATTGTTGTTTTGGGGTCAAGATTAGAACCTAACTCGTGTCGTATAGGAAAGTACCATTGATCACCATCTACTGCTACAGCGATACCTATAATATATCCATCTTTCCTAGCCCACCCTGAACCCAATGTTGTAAGATTAGGATCTCTAGTTTCTAAATCTATAGCTACTTCTCTAGCATGGCTAAGATCTGGATAACCATCAGGCATAACCCATTCAGTCGGGGGTTGAAATAAAGGAAACTGCATTACTTTTCACTTTCATCGGTTGGTTGCATTTATGACATTTAGCCCACTTATTTTTTAAATTGCGAAAAGTAACCTCCTTTGTAGCTCCACACTCACAAACGGCGATTAGCACTTCATCTAGTTTTCCATTCGCATCTGTCTTCGAGGAAGAGGTCTGGCTCTTGGTCATTCGTTGTTTCCTTCCGAATAATTTCTGCTTCAACTAACATAAGATACCTGCGTAAATCTTGTATATCATCTAAGATACCTTCAGCTCTAGTGTCTTTTTCAGCAGCAAGAAAGATGTCGTAATTGCTTTCATTTACTTGCTTTTCAAGCCTGTCCCACTTTCGGGCAAGCATCATGAACGCACCTACGCCACCTCTTTGTTTCCAACTGTTTCCGTAACTCTGCTCTGCCTTATGTAGTTTTGTAACATCTACTTGTGCTACTTTTTCTACGAGTGTAATCATTTCACTGTAATTATACTCGACTTTATCTGACTGAACACTCATTATGTTCTCCTCTCTAACCATTCAAGACACGCCTTACGCCATGCCCTATCGTTAATTGTTGTTGCCTCGATTATGGCTTCATCCATAAATAGTTTGTTTGTATTTCTACTTTTCCATGCTCTCCAAGATTTAATCATAGGTGTTGCTGTTGTATTCAGGTAATCATTTATCGCACCTGTATCTTCAACTTTGTCATTGTATTTTAATCTCGTTTTACTAGCCTTATTATCGCCTCCCCACCTTTTAAACCACTGACTAAGGTCTTGATCAAAAGTAGCAGGGTTATCTATTAATGGTGGAGGGGCATAGCTTAACCCATCATCTGCTATAGTAAGATACGGCTCAGAAACTAACTGCAAATTATCTAACTTTTGTAGTGTGTCTACATAAGCATGAAGATTATTACTAAACTGATAGTAAATCCCTACCCGAAGTCCACACATTGTTGCCATATACTCTAGTAAAAAAGACATATGCACAGCGTTAGCTCCGTAAGCCCCCCAGATCATATCATTACTACGATTTACTACAGTCATATTTAGTTTGCCCTTACGAGACCAAAAATAAATCTGGGTATTACAGGGGTAATCTTTGCCATCATTATCTTCCTGCAAATCTTCCCATGGATCCCACATCCCAATAACTGTTCTTCTATCATTTGGATAATTCCTCAGCCTATGGATAGCAGTTAATAATTGATCTTCTTTAAACCATTCTCTCCATCTAAAACCATATGCCCCATGAAAATGTTGACCATCATCACTGTAGGTATTTATCCTGCCGTTAAACTGGCTAATCCATTCTACATCATTACGCCCTGCTAACATCCATAAAGATTCCATAAAGTGAAAGTATGGGTTAGCATCTCGTTGTGGATAAAACAGTACTCGTTCACGGCTATCTGTATAAGTTGTCATAACAGGGGTGGGGAACTCTAAAGCTGCCCCATTACGAGTTTGCACTTCTACTCCGTTAACTTCTAATGCTTGTTTAGCTAGGTATAATGCCTCGCTTACGTTTCTTGCGTGTATCGACTGCATAGTGGCCTCCTCGATGGTTGTTATTATAGTTTGGTATGGTAACCCATTTGTGTATAGTCATTGCGCTCTTCGATTAGCGTCGAAAGCCTCGGTAAACCAAAGAACTGTAGGTTTTTATTGCAATCGATAATTAGCTGAATATTCTGTTCTGGTTGACCTTTTTCAAGAAAATGCGTTGGTTGAGTTACAAGGTCTACATATTCTTGCGCTACGTTCCGCATATCAAATTTATATAACAGCCCTAGATTATTGTGTCGTATTGTTTCCCACTGTTCCTTATTAGTTAGCCCTTCATTTACGATATCCCCAAACTCTTCGGGGGTAGCTGTATGAGGTATCTCTATGTAATTTTTCCCAGACTTAAATATCTGGCTATTTTTCATACCCAAATCTGTAGCCATTGGTACAGCACCTTTGATCATAGCTTCTACCGTTGTACGATTAAAGTGTGCGCCATAGTCAGAATACTTTTTAGAAAAGCTAGGGTCTATCTGTAGCTTAGTTTCACCAAGTAATTTTAATACTTCTTCATTAGGTACAACGCCACGATAAATCATGCCATGATCTAAAGCTACAACCCAAATACGATTACCATTAGAATCAAAATATTTAGGTTTGCACTTATCTTTACTAGTCATATATCTATATTCAATCCCTGCCCCACCGACTACAACAGTCTCTTTTATAAATGGTACAGCACGAACCAAAGTATCTACTCGTTTCCACGCTTTAAATATTTGGATTGCCAATGCACCACTACGTTGATCGAAATCTAAACCAAAATCTCCATGTATTTTAAATGGGTTTAAGATTAACTTGCGTGGAATATCTAAATATTGTGCCGAGTGATACGCACTTTCATGAACGCATACAGCCGCATGAAAATATTCTGAAACAGAGATAAGGTGTGGATACAACTTAGGCAGGTTGCCATCATGTATGATAGCAATGTTTTTGCTACCATGATCATACAAATCTAGCCAAGCTGTAATCTCCGTATTATCTTTATTAAGGGTGGGTACAGGTATGTGCCAGAGAACAGCATCGTATCTACTGCACTTTTCTTTAAATANCTCTCGTGCCTGTTTACTCACATAAGGTATCTTGGGTATACCCTTCCACCCTCGTGCTTGGTGAAACTTATACCCTGTCCCACCTTCTAAAGATTTATAATCTCCATCCCTACCTCGGATTGGTGATCTATTAGAAACAGCACTTTTAGGAACGAGCATACAAAAATCTACTTCATGCCCTAACTCTTTTAANCCTTTAGTCAAATANTCAGCATGGTTAATTATNCCACCATAATCTTGTATTTGGAATAGTGTCATTAAGAACTTCATTCTACAGTNCCTTTCTTAAAGTTATCNTTTGATAATATATTAGCGTNNTATCTACTTCTAGGTGTGCCTTGTCCTAANCGCACACGTTCGTATTTATCCCACTCACATAAGCTATGCTCNATAGTACGCATATCTACACGAGCTATAGGTACATGAGGCTTACAATACTTAGGGGCTTCATCTAACAATAATCGCATTTCTATATTTGCGGTTTCTTGATTCATGCCTTTTTTAAGGTCACGCAAATGTATACGGTTTAATCCTCGCACGGCTCCAGGACCTGCGTTAGCCCACGAGAATTGATCTTTCGCGGCTTCCAACACAGGTGTGTAGTTGAGGTCGGTAACCACCTCGTATGACATAAAGCCTCCCCCTCCCCACCCTTTATAGGAAGCCATCGCTTGGTGCAGGGCTTGGAGGGATAGAGATTCCTCGGCAACCTTTGAAAGTTCTTCCTTTTTTTCCCAAATGGGCGCAAGAAAATAGTCAACTACTACCTCCGATTTTGGTGCTTTTAAACCTTGATTAGTGATTATATATGCACCAGTAAAAGTTCGTAACCCTTTTGACAACCTGTCTTCAATTAGTTGTTTGGTTTTAGTTTTATCCCACCCNTCATCTTCGTACACCCATTTATGGGCATCGGCAAACTCAGTTGTGCCAATCATACGAAATAAACAACAGTTAAAGATAATTTCACCATGTGGACGGTTGTGGTTTGGGTTAGTCCAGTTCTCACGCATCCACACAGTTACTTTATCATTTTCACGAAAAGGGTTTGTAAACTTGTACTCCTGAAGAATTTTATCTTCTGTCCANGGTGGTATNTCGTCGGCTACCCTACGTTGGTAAATAGAATGTCTTTCATTTATCCAACCAAAGTATCTTTCTACAGCTTCGGTATCCATAAAACTACTCCTTAAAATGGTATGTCTTTATAAGCATCTGTTTCTACTAATTTTATAGCTCCTGCCTTTACAGCAATTTTAATATCTACCCCACCTCCTGGAGAAGGATCTAAAGCACGAAGTTTTTCCATCGCTTCAGCTACAGTAGTGCATCCCATAATAACTTGCATATTGCGGTAACGATTTGTACCTGAACGGATTGGAGGGTCTGCCATAAGACAAACTATTTTAGCAGTTTTTTCAAAACGAGGGCGTACCTCTTTTTCTGCTTTTTGGGCTTTGTTATTAAATTGATCTACATGAATTGTAGGGGTTTCTACCGTATCATTCATTTGGTTTTCCTTTTTCCATGGTTTAACACAAAACAGCACAACTTCATGGAGTTTCTGTGCNGCTATCTCTTTATTCTGAAACTTATTCTTCATNTTTCGGTATGTAGTAAGGTCAGTAAAAAACNTTTGGTGAGCTTTTTTACTGTTAAGCAAAATGCTGAGCCATGTGCTTTCAAGCTCATCTTGTTGCCAATTATCTATTAANTGTCTNGGCTCTTTGTCATTGTAAACCATACTATGTTGGTCTATNANCTNGCAATCTTTCATAGAGGCTAANGAAGTAAAAGACAGCACTTGGTAAGGGCTGTTCTCATTGTTACTTTCACATATCGCATAGTGCATTTAATTCCCTTTCTATGGAAAACAGGTAGTGTTCATATTCTAGTATACGAACACTACCAAGACAACATTTACTTTATCAAGTTAAGCTGCGTTAGCATACTCAATAGCTTTTGTCAATGCTTTACGTTTAGTATTTGCACCAGACCCAAACCATGCAGAGTGTAACGCATTACCCTCAGCTAAAGATTTTTTCTGGTGATCAACTACATAGGTCACAGCATTTACCGCTCCCCACCAAGTACCACGAGCAGAAGACAGGTTTGCTCCTGGACTTGTTTCTACTGCCTCATGCACAAGTTCTGCTGTACGAGCAAACTCTTGGTGCAACGGAGGTAGCGCGTTTTGATTAGGTGCTTTAGCTCGTTCAATCAATAAATTTGGTTGTAACAGCTCTGCAATAAAATTGCTCACATCGAAGTCGGTAGCAGTTTTACTTGCCAAGAACTCAGACTGTTCTTTGAAGTTTTGCATTTGTTGTCCACTAATGCCCAAAGCTTCTTCTGCCGCTTTGTGGATCTCCTCATCGAACATTTGTAAGTGTAGCACACGGAAACGTGAACCCTCTGCGTTCAATGCCATAGTGAGTGTATTATTGCAGACAACACGTATCGGTGTAAACATAACCGTCATCGCTTTGCCTACTTGGTGGCTGTTATTCAATAACAAATAACCACCTACTTCATCGCCACCTGCGAGAGCAAACTCATCTTTTAGTTTTGCTAACCCCCAAATGTCTTTGCCATCTTTTAAACTACCTGCCGTTTCCATAGTCATAGAACCTGCTTCGGTAAACTTTTTGAAAAAGTCCATAACTTCTGAATTTTGGAAAGGAACATAACCCTCACCACACGGAGATAATACTTTGTTGTCACTATCACGAACAAGAAAATAATTGTCGGGGCAACGTAAAAACCCTGCCTCGCCTGTTGGGTCTACAATATTCCAACANTCTGGTTTATCAACTGTGTAAGCAGGTCGCTTACTAACTGTCCAATCAATCTGGGCAGCTTTTAACATTTGTTCAGGTGACATATCACCGTCAACCTGTTTGCCTAGACCATGCCAAGGAACTTCTCCTGCATAAGCCATAGTTTCTACTTCATGTGCCATTTAAATACTCCTTTCTCGAGTTAATGTGTTGGCATTGTTACGACAGGTAAGTTGTCGTAGGTTTTAAAAGGTATGTCGAGCCACGCATCAGAGTCTGCTGTTAATAGTAAGCGAACGCGCATCTCTACATCATTGTGTGGCATTGTCCATACAATCGGGTACTTATTGTCTTCATCAAGCTCTGATAAATACTTTGGTTCAAGCGTACGATTACGTTTAGTACGAATCGCAGCTTTGTTAGCCTTTACCAAAAGGTCTTTGGTGAAATATTTTACCTGCATTTTATCCCTTTCTATGTTTTTAATGCTACACCATAATACACGCACTGTTAGTCTTGATAAGCGTTTATTTATCTTGTTTGTTCAGTAGGGCAACGCATACCCTTGACTATACATAGGATGTATCAAATGTATATTATTTATGGCTCTGGTAAGTCCAACATAAAATACTCTTGTTTCATCTTCTTCATAGGTACGTATCTTACGCCACATTGAGTATGGGCGTTTCATCGTATCGGTTAATAACATTACATTAGTTGCTTGAGCACCTTTAGCTGAATGAATAGTAGAGATTCGTAGTCGAGGTGTTTCGGTCAAACTTTCACCTTTTCTTAAACAAGCTTTTATATACGTTTTGTCTCTTTGATTTATTTTGCCTAGNCCGATATCCCATGGATGATTGTGTAATAANCCATGATTATTTTGTAACTCTTGCAAACTNTAAAAAGAACCCTCCTCACCATCAGGCATTGTTTTATAACCATATTTTATTTGACTGTTTATCATCATATGTTTATACACGAGTAAGACTTGTTCTTTGCTCAGCTTGTTTCCTTCTCGTAAATATTCCCACAACCTGACTGCTTCTAGTACCTTACTGTCAATACTTTTAGAACCATTGTAGATGTATAAATGTCCTCGCCTTCTTACTTCTTCCTCTATTTGTTGAGCTCCTCGGGTAGTTCTGCTCAGTAATAACCAGTCACCTTCTGATAAACTCACCTCTTCAGAATGGCGATGCCAAGTGATATTACCCTCTTCTTGTCTTGGTTCAAACTCTTTTTCCCTACGCCCCACTATCGTTTTGATTACATTGTGGCTGAGTGTATGGTGCGAAGAAGGAATACGATAACTTTTATTTANTAAGGTNACATCACCTTCAAGACCTACAAANTAATCTACATCTGCTCCTGCCCAACGGTAAATAGCTTGGTCATCATCACCTGCTACATAACATATCTTGCTTTTTTGTTCTAACTGTCTTACCATTTCCCACTGCAAAGGTGACAGGTCTTGGGCTTCATCTATAAATACCACTTCTAATTTAGGGCAAAGGTCACGTTCTACAAAAGCCTCTAACATTCCTGTATAATCATACAGCCCATAAGAGTTTTTCCAATGCTCTATACCTCTGTTTACATAATCAACTCTAGCCCAATCTGTTTTCAAAGGTACGATACTATTGTTATATATCTTGCGTAATGGTTGGCGTAATATACGAGCAATATTAATAATTTCAAGGAACTTATCACCATACCCAAAGTCTTTATATGGTCCTTGTTCTACATTACCTCCCCCATAAAACTTTCCTATTTTTAACCAGTCAGCTATTTCTTGGTATTTATCTGGCGTAATCACTTGTGAATGGGTCAAACCTGCTTGCAAAAAAGCTAGACTATGTAGAGTTCTAAAGTAAGGTAACTCTTTTTTAGATATATTAAACTTGGTACAAGCTCTTTCTATAGCTTCCTGTGCTGCTCTTCTTGTAAAAGCAAAGTAACCTATACGGTCTGGCGGCACACCAGAGGCAAGGTATTGTTCAACTAAATTAAGAAGTTTAGTTGTCTTGCCTGTTCCTGGAGGTCCGAGAACGATGTGCATTATATTATGTCATTTTCAGCAGGTAGCTGAGGCAGTGTAATTTCTGACTCATCTGTTTGAAAATAATCTTGTGGTAATGACCATACATGGATACCCTTCCCCCTTACTCTCCAAAACATTTTTTCTGCCTGTAAATCTTGTAATCTTAAAGTTATTTTATTAGAAGTATAATGATTAAAATCGTTTACAGATAAATGTTTCTTTAAATCCTTTATTTGAAAGTATACTCTCGTTTCTGTCCAAACTGCAACACCTTGTAGGATGTCTTCGCGTTCTTCACCTTTAGCTCTTTCCGCAGCGAAAGCATGAAGTAAATCTTCAAACTCTCCTTTGAACGTGGCATCAGGCGGTACTTCTACAATAGTTAAATTATCTAACAATAACTGTATACGTGTCTGCCATGCACGTTGACTAACCATAATAGGAAATTTATTTATTTGTGACACACACTCTTTTTGAAACTGTGCTTGACTAGTTAAACCATTGGTACTAAGCTCTAATCTTTCGCCATCTACGTTAAGAATCCAGATAGGGGGGTCACCATCAATTTTAGTAAGACTAGACATATCATTGCCTATACCGCTTGGTCCTACACCATACTTCCTTACTTTACATAACTCTTTATCGCAGAAAGGTTTTATAGGTTGGTCTTCACATTTATAAAAGTAATCTTTCTTTTTTAATTGTCTNATTGTATTGCCTACCTCACCATGACTTAGTGGTGGGCTGAGGTAATCTACATTGTAGCGTTGAACTAGCTGCTCCCAATTATCTTCATCAAACATTCTGGCGTATACACCAAGATTAAATAGAGCATTGTTTCGAGAACCCTCGCCAAATCCTTTACTGCATAAGTGCTGTAAACAAGGTGGTCCTTCTTCTAATACTCCCTCTTTTGTACCAAACCCCATATTAAGTTTGCGAAACTGATTTGGAGTTATAATAAAGTTTTTACAGTATTCTATAAACTCTTCTGGCGTTAGTGTTTCTGCATTTTGGTCAAACGCATACCNAGTAGATTTAGATCCACTAAAGTAAGGCATATTAAGAAAGTTGCCTGTATCGCCCCTATCTAGCAATATTGTTGTTTGTTTTGGGAATATTTCACTCCCTGCAAAACCAAGAGCAGCACTTAGCTCAGTTAGTTTGCGTTGCATATCTTCAGCTTCTACAGGCTCACTTAAAAATATCCATACATGAGCTCCACCGCTTTTAGTCCTGCCTACTACAGCAGGGATTTTATTTTTAGCTAAAGTTGTAATTAAATCTTTATGACTAACACTATATTCATCAATATCTATCGCACCCCAATGGCAAGTATTATCACTTTTAATTGGAATAATTCCAAGACCTGTGCCACCTTTTAAATGGTCTTCCCACATAGCTATCGTTGTGGGTTCACGAATAACTTTTGCTGTACCTTGTTTCTTTCCGTCTGCTTCTCTATTACTCTTTACGACGTATGTGCCATGAGCAATATCGCTGCCTTTAAATAAATCGTAAAAATCTTGTGCAAGTGACATGGCTACCTCCTAATAAGTGTAGACCATCTCTCTTGGGAAAAATGTATTGTAGGAAACAGAGAAATGGTCTACGCAGTATGGGGTCATGACTCCCCATAACTGTTCTTTTACATGATGTCGTGGTTGTCATCACTTGTATTAGGGGTTACGTCTTTAGCCTCTTCAGGGGCTTCTTCTTTTACCTTTACTTCACCTGCCTCTACAGATTTTGCAAAACCAACTGCTGATTCAAATATATCTTTATCAGCAGGTACAGAAAGGTCTAATGCACGTTTACGGCTAATATCCCAACCGAACCAATTACCTTTATCGTTTTTCTCTGGCGTGGTTTTTACAGTATATACTTGTGACATNAGAGGCAGAACATAAATACCGTTTTTACCTTTAGCGGTCATAGATTGCGCNTGTGTNAACCACTTCCTACCNTTNTTAAGTTGTGTAGATGACATAGTCATAAGCACACGCTGAGCACCAAATTGAGGGTGTAACATCAACACAAAAAACTGAGCTGTGTTGGTTAATATATTGCCATTTGGCAGCATATCTTGCCCTCTTTCATTTTGGGTAGTTGTATCCTTAATGGGATCATCTGGTAAGTAAGAGCCAACGTACCCACCTCCTTGTTCACGTTGTTTCCACTCAACCAAACGTCTGTTGTAGTGGCATGGCACAACGTGAATACCTTTTTCGCCATCGTAGGTTTCGTTCAACACTGTATTAAACATCATTCCTGCTTCTGCTCCAGGAACGTAAGCACCATCTTGTTTATTAACTTGTGGCGAAAGCTGTGCAAGAATCCTTAGGAACGGTATGGAAAGGTCATCTGCACCTACCTCACCAAATCCTGTACCACTGTATTCTTCCATACCCTCGTAGGAAACTACGTTTGAGCTTTTAGTCTTAGTTAGTTCTTTAGTATCTGACATATTTTACCCTTTCTTTGGAGTAGTAATTTTTGCTTTTTCTCCGATGTAACCACCGAACAGTTCATCTGGTATTGAAATACCATTTTCAGTAGACTCTTTATACCAAGCCTTCAATGACATTGGTTCTACCCATTTTCTACTGTTAACGGGCATACCTCTTTCTGTCAATTCTTCTGCAAACTTATTTGCTTGTTCTTCTTGTCCACGAACAAAGTTTGTAGCTACTTGGTTTTTGATTAAATCACCGAAACCATTATCCACTAACCATGCAAACGATTCATCTGCTTTATCTTTCGGTATAGAAGCACTGTAGAATTTATTAATTTTAATTTCTGAGCCATCTTCCAAACCAATTTTAGTCATATTATATTCAGCCATCGCAGCAGGTAATTGTTCCTCTGCTACTTCTTTTAAACTTCTCTTAGTTTCTTTCACCTCCTCTTCTAATGTTTTCACACGCTCTTCCAATGTTAATTGCAAACGAGCAAGCTTACTTACTCTACTCATGCCATCTTCATTTATTGCGCTGAACTGCTCTGCGACAGATTCAAAGTCGCTGCTCATTTGTCACCTCCTGGTTTGTAATTTAAGTCTGCGGTCAATGGAAAATACTTACCCTCTTGCCTATCCCACTTTAGCATTTTAAATTTGCCCCTGTTTACTCTTGCAGCGAGGCAAGCGCACAAAGCTATAACTACAGGGTCTCCTGCCAGAATAAGATAGTCATCATCAGAAAACTTACTAAGCTTTCTGTTAATTTGTCTGATGGTTGGTTGAGTAGAATAACTTGCTTGCTCTCCTGCAGGTACAAGTATTTCTACATCACCGAAGCTAGTGGCATCTGTAATGTCACGGCCTCGCATTTCTTGGGTAATATAAACTGTCATGTCTTTCTCCACATGGGTGTATTTTACTTTACTTTATATAGTGTAAAAACAAAAGCAGTAAGTTATCCTTTACTATCTCCACTATCTTTAGGGGTTTTTACTTTTATNAATAGGCACTAAAAATAAAAAAATGACCAATAAAATAAAGTCCAATTTAGTCGCGCGGACACGAAAGTTGAAGATATTGTATATCGTATATTATAAAATGTTAAAATTTTAAAATAATCCTATCGATCTTTTTCTCTATATAACAAACCAGATAAAATAACGGTTGTCTACTACAGGGTGGTATAATAGAATTAACGTACCCAATAGAAAGAGGGCGAATGCGATACAAGTTTAAATTNAAGCCATACGAGCANCAACTCAAGGCTTTAGAAAAATCTTGGAATAAAGAGTATTATGCTCTTTTTATGGATATGGGTACAGGTAAGTCTAAAGTTCTAATAGATAATATTGCTATGCTGTACGATAAAGGTGAAATAGATTCTGCCTTGATTATTGCACCAAAAGGTGTGTATAGAAACTGGGAACGNAAAGAGTTACCAACACATTTGCCCGATCATGTAAAAGCGAACATTGTTACATGGTCACCTGAAAAAACAAAAAAGAAACAAGAAGAATTAAACACGTTAAATAAAATAACAGATGACTTACAGATATTCCTTATGAATGTAGAAGCGTTGTCTACTAAACGTGGGGTTGAGGTTGCTGATAAGTTTTTACTCTGCCATAGGGCAATGCTTGCTGTAGATGAAAGCACTACTATAAAATCACGAACAGCGAATCGTACAAAGAGTATAATAAAACTTGGCAAAAACGCCCCTTATCGTAGGATCCTTACTGGTTCTCCTGTAACTAAATCACCACTTGATTTATACACACAATGTGATTTTTTAGAAAACAATGTATTAGGACATACCTCTTTTTGGACATTCCAAAACCGCTATGCTAAAATGGTACGGAAAAACATGGGAGCTCACTCTTTCAACCAGATTGTAGGATATCAAAACCTAAGTGAGCTAAATGAGCTAATAGAAGAATTTAGTTTTAGAGTACGCAAAGAAGACTGTTTAGATTTACCTGACAAAGTATATACTAAACGATCAGTAGAGCTAACACCTGAGCAACGTAAATTGTACGACCAATTAAAACGAAATGCACTCGCGATTATTGAAGACGAGGGCATGGTTTCTGCCTCTACTATCTTAACTCAANTATTAAGGTTGCAACAAGTTTGCTCTGGTTTTGCAAAACTAGAAGATGGNCGAATGATCAAAGTTCCAAGTAACAAGCTAACTGAGCTTATGTCTGTNTTAGAAGAAACAGACGGTAAAGTAATTATATGGGGAAACTTTACCCATGACCTCGAAATAATAGGAGAAGCTCTTACCAAGCAATATGGTGCTGAATCTGTAGAATTATTTTATGGTGGAACTCCAGGAGAAGAAAGGCAGTTAATTGTTGAAAAGTTTCAGAATAAAGACGATCCTCTGAGGTTCTTCGTTGGGCAACCACGCACAGGTGGCTACGGTCTGACTCTGACAGAAGCAAAAACAGTGATCTATTACAGTAATGGATACGATTTAGAAGTTAGGTTGCAAAGCGAAGATAGAGCTCATCGTATAGGTCAAGTAAACAAAGTTACCTATATTGATATTGTTGCAGATAAAACAAGTGATGAAAAAATACTTAGAGCNTTGCGTAATAAAATAGATATTAGCTCACAAGTATTAGCTGAAGGTTACAAAGACTGGATAATTTAACTATGTGTTCGTAACTTCTAAACAAGCTACCTTCATTGAGTTATGTGTTACCAGTATCTTTGCCTTTTCTGCTTGAGCTAAACACTCTTCTTTATCAGAGTATGTGCCGATCTGATAATATTTTAAATGGTCTGTGTTTACAAAATGTAAAAATATTAAAACATANATCATGGAAAATAATCCCTTATATCTAGCCAACCCATATAATGTAGATAAGCTGTAGCTCCAACAAACGTAAATATGAGTAATACGATTATACCTACTATAGTAATCATTAACTCTTGTCTTTGTATAGCATCACGTCTTGCTTGAGCTTCAGCTTCGCGTTTTTCTGCTAAAACTTCTTTACGGATTTTTAATAACTCTAACCATTTTGATCGCCCATAAGTTTGCGTAATCCACTCTTGGAGTTCAGCTTCAGCATCTGCTGCTTGTCTAATTTTCGCCCAACGATCCAACGCTGTAGCATTTGTACTTTTGCTTGATATACCTTTTTTCTGTAGAGTTTTCTTTGCTTGGTCAGTTGCGTCAAAAAATTGTCCAATCTGTTTGCTTAGACCTGCGACAGTTTTACCTGCGGCAAGACCTGTTTTCAGTCCTGCTAAAATTGTTAAGGGATCCATGGTTATCTACCGTCAGATAAGGTGGGACGTCTTGCTAAAAATTCTAATGTGTTTTCTAGAGTTTTAACTCTAGCTTGCAGTTTAACAATCTGATTAAACTGTAAAATAAACCCCTCTTGNGTTTCATATACCTCTTCGAACTCTTCATAAATTTCATCAATNGTTTCNCCACCATCTTCTTCAACTTCAACGATATAATCAATAATNTCATCTATTCGTTCGTTTGTTTTCTTCAACATCTCTTATAAGATTNGTGCGATCAGTTGCATTATTCTCTACTGTTAAAACATTTACAGTTTCTTCAAGGTTCTGTATTGTGCTCGCTTGCTGTGCAGTCCACCATATAAAACCACCAATCTGGGCGATTACAACCCCGACTACAGCAATACTTACTTTTGGTAATTTATCAGCCATTGGTTTCTCATCAGTTAAGTTAGAGACATAATTCCTTGTTTAGCATTTTGTCGTTTTTCTATAGCAGCAAGCGTTGGATCAAAAGGGAAAAGATCAGTAGCTGAAGCTGTTTGAATGTTTGGTGGTTGCATATTTGCGACAGGTGCAGGAGGTAAAACACTTCTGGGAGGGATATTCATAACTTGATCTGAGCTTGTAGGTGGCACAATTTCAGGTGGAGCAGTTTCTTGTTCATCATCAGGTAATTCAAAAGCTTTAGGGAACTCTATCATAATATCTTCNGTAGGNCTTTCTTTACCNATTGTTTCTCGNACAGTGGGTAAAACTCCTATNTTAAATAAAATAGTATTTATAGCTCTATTCGTTTCTGGGGTGATACTAAAATCTTGTGGTCCTTCTTTAACTAATAACTTTGCTACTTCAGGATTAAACATCATTTCTTTAAATAAAGCATCTGCTCGAGCTGCTGACCTTGCAGATAATCCTCTTGTTATAAAGTAAGCTGCTGCTGCTTTTGACCCAATCCTACCCTCTTGCAGAGCAACGAAACGTGTAGAAGCTCCTGCNACACTTGTACCAAGTTTAGAAGCNAACCTAGACATTAAGTCTTCGGACTTCATTCCTGCTCCTGCNACCATAGGAGTTGCNAAAACTCNTTCAGCGGCATCTGCAACTAAATACATATTATCTATATGTGTTTTATCAAATATCGCATTAAGTGATCTTTCATTATTAACAAGAAACTTTTTAAAATCAAGCGGATTATCTAAAGCACTAGGACTNTTACCNAATGCTTTCTGCATAACTGCTGCTCTAAATGCTTCTAATATTTCTGGATCTTTNCCTAGTTTTGTTTTAACTTCACGAGCTAATCTAGGGCTTTTTAAAATATCATTTATAAGTTTTTCAGGGTCTTCTACTTTCATAGCTCTAGCTACAGCAGAATACATAGCGTTCTGATTAATTATTTTTTTACGAGCATCTAAAGTAGCTGCTCTTGTAGTTAATTGATTTACTAAATTTTGAGTATTAGAAAGTTCATCAAACAAACCAAGCTCTGTTAAAGTTTCTCTATTATTATTCATATATTTGTTGATAGCATTTGGTTTAAAATCACCACCAACTACACCCACTGATCTAATCTCATCTAAAACAGCAGCTCGTATATTTTCTAATTGAGCTGGATTATCACCAAATAAAGTCATAAATTGTTTTGCAGTATTGCTATCTTTTAGGAAAGATTTTGCTACTTGCTCATCAGCTAAATAGTAAACAGGTCTATCACCAGTTCCCCCTCTACCTTTAGCTAAGATTTTTATTACCTGACTCGTTTCAAAAGGGCGTATTACTGTTTGATCGTAATAGTTTTGAAACTCTTTAAATTTTGTATTAGTTCTACCAAACGCTTCACCTAAATCGTCTAATGTTTTTGCAAGGATAGCTAAAGTTCTTTGATCTGATTTATTATTAGTGGCAAAAGCTTTCCCTATTTGTGAGCTTACTTGGTCTCTAAACATTTTCCAATCTTGGAAAGATATTTTCTTTAAATCACTTTCAATAAAATTTTTAACTGTACTGTTCAATCCTTGGTAACTAAGTGCCTGTTCACCTTCTCTTGAAGTTACCGCATTACGAACTGCGTTTTTAGCTGCTTCAAAAGCATCCATAGAAGCTACTTGATCTGCATTGTTTATGTTTAAGTTTTTAGCTAGAGCTTCTGCTGATTCTTTAGCTTGTGTATGAGCGGCTGAAACAATTTGTCTTATTTCTTGACCTGCCTCTGTTCTATTACTTAT
>FUFK010066323.1_pt1 | contig 25121 bp, 17 predicted proteins | sample 1021851 | NCBI WGS metagenome assembly FUFK01 (sample SAMEA51879418, study PRJEB19060) | metagenome | reverse complement strand
ATCGGGATTGGTTGGGTCAACCAGTGTCTCAATGTCAACCACCCACAATCCAGCGTGATAATGAGAGACATAGAGGCGCCCATCCCAGCCGCCGCCGTGACTTTGGTCGGTGCTCTCGTCGGTTTCGAAGTAGGTGCTGTCAAGATTGTGCGGGGAGAAGAGAAGCCATTCGTCCTCGTTTGGATGGGCTTCGCAATCAGCACCGTAGCAATGGTCTTCAGCATAGGGAATTTCCCAATCACGAATCAGTTTTGGCTTGAATTTGAACTGCCCGTCTTCCATGGTGTAGTCGGTGGTGTCGATGAGGTACATGATACCGACGCCCACGCTGGTGCAGGGCACGCCCACCAAGGCTTCGAGTTTCGCGATGTACTGTTGNGCGGCTGCAGGCAGGACGGAGATNCCTTCGCCTGATTCGTTGGCATGAATCGCCATGGCCAACCACTCCGAAAGCGAGAGTTCGGGGAAACCCGGCATGGTGATGTAGACCGGTTTGCAACGGGCCAAGGCAGAAGCGGTGGACGGCATTTCGGTGATTTCCTTCCCGTCGAGTTCGTAGGCGACGCAAATCTTGAGTTCGTCAAGACCACCCAAGACATCCAATTTGGTCAGAGCGAGACCCGTGAACCCGTTGATGCGTTGTGCCTGGCGCATGACCACGGCGTCAAACCAACCGCAGCGTCGTTTCCTGCCCGTGGTGGTGCCGAATTCCTTGCCGACCGTGCCCATGTGCTCGCCTGCCTCGTCTTCGAGTTCTGTTGGCATGGCACCATGACCGACCCGTGTGATGTAGGCCTTGGTGATGCCAATGACGTCCTCAACGTGTCCTGGATGAATGCCCGCGCCGTGCGTAGCATTGCCCCTGGAGGTGATGGAGGAGGTGACAAAGGGGAAGGTCCCTTGGTCAATGTCAAGAAGCGTGCCTTGTGCCCCTTCGAGAATGACATGTTCACCAAGTTTGAGCGCATTATCGAGCATCAAACCGGTGTTGGCTATACACGCTGCATAATTCTCGTGAATCCAGGCGATGTCGCCGGCGAGACCTTCCACCGAAACTCGCTCGGAGGAACCTGCAGCTTCCAGCGATGCATTCATTCGGGCCACGGTGGCGTTGGTCCAGTCGTCGTCACCCAAGACCTCACCGACATCGCCAAACCGAAGACCAACACGGTTGATCTTGTCGGCGTAGGTGGGTCCAATGCCACGACCGGTGGTACCAATTTTGGTATCAAGACTGTCCATGTAGCGGTGGTAAGGGAGAATGATGTGGGCGCGCTCGCTGACAAAGAGGCGTTCGCCACGGGGATCTTCGCCTGTGCTTTCCTTCCATCCGGTCAATTCCGTATTGAGGACCCACGGGTCGATGACCATGCCGTCGCCNAGAATAAGGTGACATTCTTTCCGGGTGATGCCGGAGGGCAAGAGATGGAATTTCAGCACTTGGTCGCCCAAGACGACGGTGTGACCGGCGTTGTTTCCGCCTTGGAAACGGGCGACCCACGTGGCCTGTTCAGCCAACCTGTCGACAAGTTTGCCTTTTCCTTCATCGCCCCACTGAGCACCAAGAATCACGGTGGCTGGCATGTTAATCCTCAGTCGCTTGGCACCGCGGGACGCCTTTGAACCCTGTGATGCTGTTTGGTTCAAATCCGTGCTCGGGCCGTACAGACTCCACCCGTGAACAAGAACGACCGTTTATAACAAGAGACGTGAACTTCCTAGCGAGGCGAATTATTGGGTAACATGCCTAAACCGTGTATTGAGCGAGACTAAGTNTGTGCAAAGAAACCTCGGATTTATATAACACAACGTTCCACTACTAAACAAGGAGTTGAGATGATGAAACAAAAAAACAAGCCAGCACAGGCCAGAACCGAAACAAAGCCATCCCTACCCGGCATGGCGCCCCACGACCACTCCCGGCGAACGCTTGAGGGTCACACCCGACCGTGCGAAGATTGCGGTGCTGTGAACTGGGACTTCGACATCTCACGTGGCGAAATCACCTGCGGTGATTGTGGACTTGTCGCAGAAGAAAACGTGCCAGACCCCGGTGCTGAATGGACCAACCGCGACAACGGTGAAGACCGGTCACGAGTCGGTCGCCCCATGACCTACACGCTTGCAGACAAGGGACTCAACACCACCATCGATGTTCGCGACCTGAACACCGGTATCGCATCCAGGCACGGTATGAGCTCACAAGCCCGTCGTGACTGGCGCCGCCGCCGTGTTATTGACGAACGCTCAAAGACCCGAAAGAGCCGAGAAAGGAACTTGGTGAAAGCCAACCAATTCATCCGCGACCGCTCCGGCCTGCCCGCTCCTCTCCAAGAAGAAGCGGCCCGTCTCTATCGTCGGCTGTCCGGCGAAGGCTTTGTCACCGGCCGATCCATCGCCGGGGTAACCGCTGCGTGCACCTATCTCGTCGCTCGGCAAGAAGGCCTGCCCCGCCAAATCCCTGACGTTTCTGAGGCTTTTGACATCACCGAAAAGGACCTCTCACGCTTGATTCGCCAGGTCTCTCGCCGGCTCAACATGCACAAAATCACCTCACCTGACGAGTATTTTGACAAATTCATGTCCGACCTCGGCCTTGAGCCCAGCATTCGAACGCCGCTTGACGAATTGTGGAGCACCATTCGACCTCACGATGATGTATGGCAGGGGAAGAAACCGATGGGGGTTGCTGCAGCCCTCATTTACAAGACCGCCAGCGATGCAGGCGCCCCCCGCACCCAATCAGAAGTCTGTGCTGTGGCCAATGTTTCAGAGGTCACGCTGCGAGGTTTGCTTCGCATCATCGATGGATTGTTGGAAAAAATCCGCCACTACCAAAACTTGCAGTGAACGAGGTAACCTTCATGAACGGTGCCTGCAAGCCCTAAGCATGGGATTCAAGGCGAAGGCGCGCAAGCACAAGAAAGACGCCGGCGAGGAACCGAAGAAATCCAAATCCAGCGTCAAAGAAGGTGAACTGCCTTGCGGCGTGCGAGAGTGTGAGAACTTCGCTGACAAGTCCATGGGCGGACGCTCACTCTCGGTAGACGACGCCATCGACATGTGGGGCTCCAACGGCTACGAAATGCGAAAGGGACGAGTACGTGTCTGCAAATCCTGCTACCGAAAGTGGAAGAAAGAAAACAAGAACGACGAAATGTACTGAGTTTCACTTTCACTTTCTCCCAATGGGTGTGAAAAAGAAAGGTGTACCTCCAGCACTTCATTCACCACATGAATCAGCGCACAATTGTCCGCAGTCTCACGACAAACGACGGCACACTGGTCGCCATGAACGACGGTGTTGTCTCGTGGAAACCACGTGAAGGTCGAGGGACGAGAACAAAAATCGAAGGTTTGCCAACCGTTCTTCTTGCCATGCGTGGACCCATGGGGCCCGTTGATGCAACGGCCATCGGAACCGCCGACGGCAATGTCATTGTTCTGACCTTGCCCCGCTTGGAAACGGTTGCAAAATTCTCCTTGNAGTCTGGAAGCATACGGGCATTGACACTGGTTGATGAAGGCGCTCTTCACTTTCTTGTCGGTACGCAACACGGCGCAGTGTGGTCCGTTTGCGACGGACGAGCAACACGCTGCATTCTCGAATTTTCCATTGACGGTCCAGTTTCAAGTCTTCACATCGAAGGCGAGCGAGTGCATGTCCGAAGCGGGTGGATGCATCACGTACGGATGCTGGACGGTTCCTCCCATGATGTTCAAAACACAGCTGCCGCTTACCGTGTAAAACGACACAAGCGGCTCAGTCAAACCTATTTCATGCCCTATCCGGCTTAGACCGTTTCGTGTTCTTCAAGCGGCCATGGCGTACGCGGCGTCAACCAAACTGCTGTTGGAGCTGGTCGGTCCCACGATGATGGTGGCTGACCTTCATTGTTCACGGCCTCTTCATGGAAGGCGAGATGCCGGTCTAGCACCTCCTGCACATGCTCTGCTCCTCGGATGGCTGGGCCTTGCAAAGGTACGAGTGATGTCAGGTTCAGTCGCTTGATACGATTGATGCTGGCGATAACATCGATCAAGGAACCGCCGGGAAGGTCCCAGCGAGTCGGACGGTCAGCCCTCGGGATGAGCGCCCCAACCACCAAGGTGGACAGGTGCGGCATGTGAAAGCCCATCCCTTCACTGGCATGACCGGGGAGATGGATGGAAACCACCTCACCATCGCCCATAGGAAATACGTCCTCTTCACTCAATCCCTCGGTGGCCGTACGAGGCATATCAGAGTCGTACCGATTGGCCCACGTCGTGAAAAAATCGCCCGTCTCGAGGGCGGCTTGGCCGTCGGCGTGGATGTGAACAGGAACGCCCCCGAAGGCCTCAGCAACATGGGCGGCCCCTCCCGCTACGGGAAAGCGCCGGGAGGTCAGGAGAATGCGGTCCAAGCGCTCATCACCCAATTGGCCGGTGATGCGTTCAACCTGCAGAGCCTGGTACCATGAAGTCCCTGCATTGATGAGGAGATGGCCTAAAGAGCCAGAGACAAGAACGACGTTCCCGTCGTGATGGATGCCGGGCAACCTCACGACCTTCATGGGATGCCCATTCATCGGTCAACCTTGAACATACCCAAAGCGGGTGGTTGCGGTTAAATAGGGGAATTCGGTCGCCCCATCATGGCACGATTCCCCGAGGCAGAAGCCCGCTTGCTTCACCGCAAGATTTGCATGCGCTGCAATGCACGCAACGCTGTTCGTGCCGCTCGCTGCCGAAAGTGCGGCTACAAGGGACTGCGTCCCAAGAACATTGAGCGCAAGGGCGTCTGATGGCGCTATCCAATCCACTGCATCAAGAGGGTTGTTAGGTCTCCAAACAGGACGAGCGGAAGCACGGCCGGGAACAAGAAGACCAACAGTGGCATCTTGTGGCTGACCCATACCTTCTCCACGCCAAGAGATGAAAGTCGCTGGAGGTGTTCGGCGAGCGCCTCCTTGGTTGGTGTTTTTCGAGGCGCTCGGGTCGCATGTACAATTCGTTCCTCACCGTTTGGCATGACCATCGTGTCGCTCAAAACCCAGACATGCCTGTGAGGCACCTCATCCACGGCCATCATGGATGCATGCCATGCCAAGCGGAGGTCGCCAAGACCTCGTACATCCCCCCGTTTGAGGTTGACTGCGAGCATGACAACGGGGATGAACAAGAACGCAAGACCGCCCCAAATCAGCAAGGCGATGCTGACCGGCAAGGCCACGACGGCACCCTCACCCATGCTGCTCAGAGGAAGTGGAACCGACGCCCATGTTGGAAACATCAGCGTGACCCACATCAAAGCCTTGGCATCGGCGCCACCGTGCAAAAGCCGAAATCGCCAAGCCACATCAATGAACAAAATCACCAGCAGCAAAGAAGCCGTCCTCCACCACAACATACCCAGAGCATCACCGTCGTCCAACACCACCTCAAGTGGGGTGGTCGCTTGGTACTGCACGGCTCCAGCAACCAAACCAATCAAACTCAGCCCATACCAGAACAGGAACGTACGGTCCATCCATGAGCCGTTCAAAGCGTCCTTGATGGTGGGTCGCCCGAATACCGAAACGCTGGCATAAGCGACGACGGCCGAAGCGGTCAGATAGATGGTCCAGTCTGCACCTTGCACCATCAAATCCAGCGCCCAGATGAAGATGGCGGGTTTAGCCCAGACAATCCAATGCTCATTCGCAACCCTGCGAGTCTTATGGTCCATCCACGCTGCCCAGCCCATCCCGAGGAGAAGAACGGCGACTCGTGTCCATCCCAAGATGGCCTCGTTGGTCGCCTGCATGGATGAACCACGGCGGCCATCAACTTAAAGACGGCCACCAACCAGCCGGCATTGCGTGCAACAAGGTGAGTACCATGGACATCGAAGAACGATTAGAACAAGTTGCCTCCGTCATCAATCAAATTGACGACCCTAAAGTCCCCCGAAACATCCGCAGACAGGCCAAAGAAGCCAGTGAAAACTGGCTGCTAAACAAAGGTCGACAACTGGATGTTCGCATCGCTATGGCCCAGTCGAAGCTGGAGGAATTGTACGAAGACCCCAACATTCCACCCGAGTTCGGCACGCTGATTTTGACCATCAACACCGAACTTGAGCGCATTCTAACCGAAGTGCTCTAATCACTCTTCTTCCTCTTCTTCACCGCTAAATGCGAAAACGAGACGGCCGAGGAATAATCGCTCTTTGACGCTGAGTTTACCTTCCGTCACGATGTCTTCAAATTGGTCATCCCAATCCTTTGAGTCCATCATGTTGTCAATACCGATTCGGATCAATGAGATTTGGTCCTCGCTCAAGCGACCTCTTCGCAAGGCGTACTCAGCCGCAATGCGAGCAGAGATGAGTTTCACCTGCTCGTCGGTGTACCCGAGAACACTTTGCAATTCGTTGAGCATTCGCTCTTCATAGGCCGTAATGCGACCGTCTTTGATGGCCTCTCGCCACGCTTCTTCCAAGGTCGGCGCACGTTCTGAAAGAAGGATGGCCAGGGGGCGGGTGGCATCGATGTTTTCGAGAACAATTTTCAAAATGACCACGAGCGGGATGGAGAGAATCATGCCGATGATGCCCCATACCCAGAAGGAAAAGGCTGTCACAACCAGCAGAAGAACGGGCGAGATATCGAGGGCACGACCAGCCCAGCGCGTTTCGATGATATTCCCCCAAAGTTGCTGATTGGTCAAGAGAAGGACCGTGAGCACCAACAGCATGCCGGGGTCAAGGAGGATGAATCCGAGAAGAATCGGAGGGATTGTGGCCAATAAGGACCCAATATAGGGAACATAGTTCAGCAGAAACGTGAGCAACGCCCAGGTGAACCAGAGGTCGATACCAAACACCAACATAACCAATCCGGCACACACACCTGTACCAAAACCTACACCGGTCTTGACCACCACGTAGGTGTTGACACTGGCTTCAATTTGGTCGCGGATCATGTGGACGCGTTCACTGCCTCCACCAGGATAAGCCCGTTCAATCCGGCCCGGTAGCAAACTGGCTTCAAAGATGATGAAGAGAAGGAAAAAGAGAACGGTGATTCCGGTGATGAAAAACATTCCAACGCTGGAAAGCAATCCATTGAGGGCCTCTGAAATCCCTGAACCTTCATCGAGCAATCCCATACTCGCCAAGTCTTCATCCAGTGTTCCGTCAACGGTTGCACCTGCGTCCAACAGAGACTTGCCAATCAAGGGCATCTCCTTCAGGTCGAACCAACGCTCGTCAAGCAGGAGGGTGTATTTATCCATTCGGTCTTCGTCTGAGAGAAAAGTATCCGCTTGCTGGTAAGCAAAGAAACCGGCACTCAAGACGATCAAAATTGCCAACATGAGCATGGTGATGTAGGACAGCATGATTGGGAAACCCTTCTTTGAGAGCGCATCCGCTCCGGGTTTCAAAACGAAATAGATACCAAGAGCGATGAACAATGGCTGAAGCACATCGATGAGTTGGATCAGCCAAACGGTGACCAACGTCATGATGACGGCAGCATGAGACAGCACGGTCAGCCGATTACGGAACTGCTGACCCGTCCATGTAGAGGCCTTGGTCTCCATCACCCTAGCCTGCACGGCTTTGGCTTTCAAAACATCTCCAACAAAAAATCGCCTTATTCTGCCTCGTCGGGTTCAGGCATAACGGGCAACCGAAGGGTCAACAGCCCTGATATGACCATCAAAAGGCCGCACAAATGGAACGGTGTGTGATAGTCCCAAGGATAAGAACCGTTGACGGTTAATTCCCAAGCAAAACCACCCGAAAGCGGGCCGAGGATACGGGCAAAGGCACTCAAGGATTCCTGAGCCCCCATCACTGCCCCCAAATCGTAATCTGTATCCCTTGCAAGACGGGTGAGGTAGGTGCTCGAGGAAGGTTGAAACACACCGTTGCCAATCGCAATGCACGAGAGTACGAGAAGCATTTGAAGCCAAACCAAGTTCGTTTGCGTGTAAGGTATCAGGACCAGCCCAACGCCGGTCAAGATGATGGAGAGGGGAATAAGACGGCGTGTGCCAAATTTCTGAGTCAACGGGCCGATCAACACAGCCTGCGTGAGGATACCCAACAGCCCAATCATGGCGAACATACGACCGTTATCTTGCTCTGAAAATCCAAGCCCACCGTTTGCAGGGTCCATTTCCGTGTACAAGATGAACACGGAATGCATGACGGTGAACCCAAGCATGAACAGCATGGACACCCAAATCATCGCACCGATGGTCGCCGTCCGAAGCATGGAAACCGAGTTGCTTGCGATCATGGCCATTTGGCGACCCCAAGAAAGGTGTTCCTCCTCACGAGCACGCTCAAGGTCAATGGACTCGGGGAGTTTGAAGTATGCAAGGACCAGTGAACCTGCAGAAAGAATACTGGCGATGAGGCACGGCAGCAGGTAAGGGTAGGTCTCAAAGATTGTTCCAACAAAGACGTCCCAACGTTCAGCAGGGCTTGAAAATTCTCCACCGATAAAGGGCCCGATGGTAAAGCCAAGGCCGAAGGCCGCACCGATGAGGCCCATGCGTGTGGCCAATTGTTTGGGTGTACTGACATCACCAATATAGGCACGGGCGACGGCGATGTTTCCGTTGAAGATACCTGCAAAGAACCTCATCGACAAGGCGAAGAGGAGGGTGTTGGACAGACCAAACGCAGTAAAGAAAACGGTGTTTCCAACCAAACCGATCATCAAAACACGGCGTCGTCCAATGCGGTCTGAAAGCGACCCCCAAAAGGGTGAGGAAATGAATTGAGCCGACGAGTAGGCAGTCATCAACAGACCCACCCATAGACCAACCCGGACAACCCCCTCCTCAGCAGCGAGGTCCTGAACGAGGTAGGTCAAGAATGGAATGATGATACCAAATCCAATCATGTCGATAATGGTGACAAGAAAGAGGGCGAGAAGAGCACCCTTTCCTGCGTCACGCGTCGTTGTGGACATGGCGAACAGTCTTTGCTCCACACCGTTTGTTTTAGAATGCCACCCCGATAATCCCCCCAAGGGGATGATTTACTCATACGAGGGAGATTTTGCTTTGAACTTCGGGTGTAAGTCGGTCAATGACCGCTTCAAGGCGCTCGACCAGACTTGCTTTCTGCTCGTGCTTGATGAGTGCATACTGCATGACTTCGTCAAGTGTGTCAACAGCAACAACCTCGACCATGTCCTCGAACCGGTCGTCGAGGAGAACGTCCTGAATGTTAGCACGCGGCACAACGATTGTTTTGACACCGGACCGAGCAGCCGCTTCAATTTTAGCCGTCACACCACCAATAGGAAGCACTTCTCCACGAACCGAGAGCGAGCCCGTCATGGCGAGGTCTTGGCGGATGGGGATGTTTTCGAGCGCAGAGATGATAGCGGTGGCGATGGTGATGGAGGCGGAGTCGCCGTCCACACCGTGTGTGTCAACGAATTGAATGTGAATATCGTAATCCGAGATGTCTTTGCCCGTGAGCTTCTTGATGACGGCGCTGACGTTGGTAACGCTTTCTTTGGCCAAATCAGAAAGTCCACCCGTGGCGTGAATTTTTCCACCGCCTCCCTGCGAGGGCGTCACCAAGGCTTCGACAGGAAGCATGATGCCACTGAAATCGGAGAGACCTGAGTTGGCGCCGAGGACGGCCAAGCCGTTGACTCGGCCAACACGCTCGCCGCTGTTGACCAGCATGGCGTAGTCTTGGCGACGCTCAATCATNCGGTCGGCGACCTGTTGTTCCAACGGTTTGGCGATGTTGCGGGCACCGAGAACATGCTCAGCCGACGTGAAGGGCACGCCAGCCTCAACGGCCAAATCCCCAGCGATTCGGACCAGACCACCGAGTTCACGAAGTCGTAGCGAGAGCTTTCCTCGGCGACCAGCACGGCGTTGTGCTTCACGAAGAATGATGGCAACAGCGCTCTTGTCAAAGTGTGGGATCTCACGTACAGTATCCTGGTCGCGCAGGACCTCTTGAGCGATGAACCGAATCAAACGGCGGCGATTTCGTGAGGTGTCGGGCATCTCAGAATTGACGTAAACTTCGTAGCCATAGCCACGAATACGACTTCGCAGAGCAGGGTGCATGCCCTGGATGGCGTCGAGGTTTCCTGCTGCGATCAAAATAAAGTCGCAGGGGACTGGTTCTGTCTTGGTCAACGCACCGGAGGAGCGTTCCGAGCGACCAGAAATGGGGAAGGCACGGTCTTGCATGGCCGTGAGCAGAGCCTGCTGTTCCTCAAGTCGGAGCAAGTTGATTTCATCAATGTAGAGCACACCTTTGTGGGCTCGGTGAATGGCGCCTGGTTCAACACGGTCGTGGGCGGGTGTTTCCATTCCACCGGACTGGAAGGGGTCGTGGCGTACATCACCGAGCAAAGAACCGGAAAGGGTTGCTGTCGCGTCGATAAATGGAGGCAACTCGTTGAGGTCGTGCTTGATGAGCACTTTCGGAATGCGGCTGTCGTCGGCGGCACCGAGGCGACTTCGGATGAACATGTACCCGAACACGAGCAGGAACCCACCAAAGAGCAAGGTGAACAAGTCTCCTGATTGAAGTGCTGCGATGAGCAACAAAAACCCGATGGCGGCGAAGGCGATGAAGAGCATACGCTGTGATTTTTCACGCTGTTGACGAATCGCTTCCTTCTGAACCTTGACGATGCGCTCGGCTCGCCCAGCAGGCACCGTGCGAACGCGAGGGACGTTCTCGTCGTCTTCGTTCGGGTAAACCAGCACGTCCTCAAGAGCGTCCTTGGGAAGCAAGTCAGTCATCGACTTCGCTAGCATTGATTTCCCAGTTCCTGGGTCGCCAATCATCAACATGTGTCGGCGCTGCTCAGCGGCTTTTTTGATGACGACAGAGCCAGCTTCTTGACCGATGACTTGGTCGACAAGTCGCTCAGGAATCGGAACATCAGCCGTGGATTCAAATTCAACGTCAGCAATCCACTCCTCAATGGATGTGCTGAGGACTTCATCAGCACCGGTGGGTTCAGGCGACCAAATCGTGGCCATGTCGTCCTGAGGAGCACCAGACTCGCCTTGAGTCTCCTGAGGGGCTTCCTCAGAATCCTCAACGGGAACCTCCACGCTGTCTTCGGCCACGTTACTTCCTCTCCTCACTCCCCTTTAGGGCTATGCTTTTCCTACAACCCCTGTCAAGGGGTCATAAATCTTGCATCACTGGTTGTTCATTTGGTCAAGATACTGCTGGCCGTAGTAGGTCCACTGCTCCATGGTCCAACCAGCTGGCAGACCGCCGGGTGGCAGGGGTGGTCCTGCAGGGGCAGCGACAGGAGCGGGGGGTGGAGCAACAGCTGCAACCGGGGGAACCGCTGCTACAGGAGCGACGGGTTGCTGGAAGATGTCCTGAGCACCGCCGTACATCGAATTGGCGACAGCGTCGTGAACAGGCAGGTTCGCCTCGTTCCACTTGGTTTCTTCAGGCTGGCCACCGCCGCCTCGCATGAACATCAATCCGAGGAGAGCAGCAACGATCAACACACCGATGACGATCAGGATGACATTCATATTCATGCCACCCTCTTCACCCGAAGTGGTGCCTTGAACTTCGTCCACGGGGCAGTTCGCACGTGTGTCTTCACATGCCGTATCGAATTTGGTGTTCAATTCCATCAATCGTGCTTCGAGCGAATCCTTGTCCTGCGTGTTTGCTGGGTCGGCGAGTTGCTCTTCCACTTCGGCGATGTCGTCAATCAGTTCGCCAACATACCAGTCGAGGAGGTCCTCTTCCATTTCGGCAGGTTCAGGCAGCGATTCGGTTGTCAGCCACTTCGTGGTGTCCCTCGTCTTGTAATCTTGACCGGTGTCGTCCACGGCTTGGACGGTCAAACCGATGTAATCCATGTCTCGCATGCCGTTGATGCGAGCATATCCACCATCACCGTAGGAGGAGGGGATGTTCATTTCCTGCGTCCAACCGGTGTTGGAGCGAGACATGTCCAAGTCGTATTCCCAGAAACCATCACATGTGCCTGAGAGTTCATTGCACAGGGACCAGGTTACCGAGATGACGGTGAACGTTGGTGCGGATTCGGTCAACTTGAACGATGCAGTGGGTGTTTGGGATTCGTAGGTGTAGTTCATCATGTCCACATGGAGGTGGCCAGACCCGTCATCCGTCTTGGAAACGTAGAAGTCGAGGGAATCAAAGACATTCACCGTGATTTCATAGCTGTTCGTTGCGTAGCCGTCGGTGGTGGAAATGGTCACTGTTTGAACGCCAACTTCCTCAAAGTTGAGGATGAGGTCGCCGGTGACCAATCGGGCCGAACCCGTCTCGGTTGACTGGGGGTTGTTCACCCAGTAGGTACCTTGCGGGCTGTCAACGTCGGTCAAGCGGCTGTTGAGATTGATGATCTTCTGGCGGTTTGTCTTCAACGAGAATTCTTCAATGTCCGTCATGTCGAGGCGAGGTGCGTCGTTGAGGGGATTGATACGGATGGTGACCGTTTGGTCGGACCATTGCTCGCCGTCGCTGGCTCGGAGTGTGACTACGGTTTCGCCGTTCACATCGTCGTCCACCGTTTCGAAGCCCAAGGTGTTGCCACGAAGTTCAACGGTGATGGCTTCGGAGTTGGTGTTGTCCAAAATTTCAAGGGACAAAGCCGAGATATCCGCCGGCTGACCNGTATCGTCAGTATCGGAGAGGTAACTGGACAAGGTCAATACGCCGCTGCCACCTTCGTCAACGACCTGAATGGGCAATCCTGCCCATCGGGGTTGACCGTTTTCAATGACGTTGAAGAGCAAGGTTCCGTAGGGGAGTTCACCCGTGTCGGAGTAATCTCCGCCGTCGTCGACCTTGATTTCAATGCCTTTCTGGCCGAGAGGGCAACCGTTGTCGTAGGGGAAGACGACCTCGAGTTCTTCGGAGTCAGCGTGCCATGCAACGAAGTTCTCGCTATCACTCGTGATAACAAGGTCGCTCAAGGGCGTCTCCGGGTCGGAGACGTGGCCAACCATGCTGACCTTGGTGCTCAAATCGCACATGACGGTTGGAACGGGGTCAGCAACGATGAGCGGGCGCCCATTGGCGAGTTCAAACATGTCGCTCACGACCGACCACTCGCTGGTTTGGCCGCGGCTGTCGACCGTACGAGAGCGGATATCGTAATCACCAGCACTCATCGCCATGGTGGGTGTCACGAAGTACTCGCGGCCTTCTTGAGGAGAGTCGCGGTAGAGGACCGTCTCGCCACCGGTAACGATGCTTGAGTCCCAGAGATTCTGGCCTGCTGCCGAGACTTCAACCTCGAATGTCATGCTGTCAATATCGTCAACATTGTCGTTTGGATCACCCTTGGCAAGAACCTTCACTGATTCCCCGCGCTCAACNACATTGGAACCCAAAACTTGTGGCGTCTTAACCAGTGGCACTCGGTCGTGGTCCACGCCAATTTCCTGAACGTTATTGCTGGTGGCCATATCACCGGTAATGCCGGTAAGTCGGGCACCGAAGTTGGTGGACCAGACATTGCTTGGGAGGTTGGAGGTATCAAAGGTGGCCGTACCGGTCAGGAAAGGTGAACCTGGTGCGACATTCAGTGTTGGAATGGACACGGTGTCAATCGCCGTGGTGGTTGCGCCGTTCTTGTAGAAGAATTCGAGAGAACCACCGCTGGTGTAATCGAGATCGCCGGTGTTCTTGACGTCGGCTTGGAGGGTCACGGTATCGCCTCGGACATAGGAATTCGTTCCTTGGTCGTTGGTCGCCGTCATACCGGACACGGCGATGTCCATTTTGGGACCCATGGTCGAGTCGATGGCGTGGTAAACGTGAGGGCTGCTACCGCCAACCGAAACTTGGCTGCCACTCATGAGAGCAGCCACGACGATGGCCTTGTTGAGACCACCAGGAACGACAGAGGTTGGCACTGAGGTCCATGTCTCGGTGGCTTCCGTAGAGGAGACAGAGACGCTGTGGAAAGCGGAGCCAGAGCCAGCACCCTTTGACTTGTAGGTGTCGCCAGCGGTGAGCCAAGCCATCCAGCAGTTGTAGCCGTGAGGAATACCCGAGGAGTAGGAGTAGCCGGTGCAGTCCTTGTCAACAAGAGCGGCGTAGAGCTTCATGTTGGAAGCAGGGGTGCCTGAACCCTTGTACTTGTAGGAGATGCTGATGTCGTAGTTGCCACCGTTCTGTGAAATGGCTGCAGACATACCGTAATCGTTCACGGTGCTGTGCATGCCGCCACCGCTCGAGAAGAGGCTGTCGTAGGTGGTGTACTGGCTGTTGGCACCACTTTGTCGCTTGTCAGTACGGTCGCCGAAGTAGGCATCTGGAGCACCGCCAGTGGTCCAAGCCCAGTTGTAAGGGGCGACATTGCCTGCACGGGCCGTGTTCGTTTGACCGAAGGAGGCAGACATGTAGGTGACGTAGACATATTCGTCAGGGTGATTCTGCTTGATGGAGTGGTGCGCATCAGAGCCACCGCCCGTCTTTGAACAGTGACCGCAGTTGTCGGAAGAGATGTACTGCCCAAAGACAACGTGTCCCGGGCTGGTGGCTTGAGAGGGGTTGAGAACAACGGGTTCTTCCTCCAATTCAATGGCTGGTTGATACAATTCAGCCATCATGCCAGAGGCAAGGCTGCCAAGGAAAACGGCAACGATGACAAGGGCGAGGCTACGCGCGGCGGTATTCATGTTATTAGCACACTTCCGCGGGTATATGAATTACTCGCCCTGCTGACAGTGGCCTCACCTCGTGAAATTTGTGCAGTACGCCGTTAATAGCCCCCTATGCGAACCTTAACATCAACCACCCTGTCCGCCTCGTTGTGACTTCCGGTGATTGGGCCGTCTTGGTCGAGGAAAACGGCAAAACCTACGTCGTTGAATTGGTTGACAAACAGGTCAAAATCAAAGGATTAGGCGTCCTCAATCCACAACAAACCCTTGCCAATATCACCATCGGCGAGCGCGTGGAAATTGGGCAAAAGGAACTCAAGCGCGTCCCACCCCGTCTTCCTGAGTTGAGTCGAGGCATGGTGCGCCGAGCCCAGACCATTGGTAGCAAAGATGCTGGATTTTTCATCGCCAAACTGGGCCTTGGCTCCGGCGACAGCGTCTTGGAAGCTGGCATTGGAAGCGGTGGCCTTGCGATGTACATTCAACGTGTCCTGGGCACCAAAGGAACACACGTGACGGTTGAACCCAGAGGTGAGCATTCTAAGGTAGCCCTTGAGAATCTGCAACGCACCGCCGCCTGCTGGGAAGAAGTCCCGACTCACCATCACATCGAAGGCACCATCGAAGCCTCAATTGACGATATCAAAGCCGTGAGCGATGGTTTTCATGCCATCGTTCTTGATTTGCCCGAACACCCAAGTGCAATACAGGCGACGGCTGACCTCCTCCTTCCCGGTGGACGTCTCGCATGCTATTGCCCGGTCAGTTCCCAAATGGAGCGAGCATGGGAAGCCTGCGAAGCCGCTGGATTGACCGTTGAATGGGCGGGTGAATTGATGGAACGTGAGTGGGGTCGTGCCTCAAAGGGTGGCATGCGACCGGTCAACGGACCGTTCGGACACACGGCCTTCCTTCTGGTCGCCCAGCGCGTGTGATCACTCGATCACTCGGATTTTGTTATCGCACTGGGGACAGGTGAAGCGGAACGGCGGCGTACTGCCACGAGGGACACCCAAACGTGCATCGCACGAGGGGCAGTTCACCTTTGATTCACCATCGAGTCGGCATTCATTATAGCCAAGTTCGGGCACATCTTTCTCCTCCTCTTCCTCGTCATCTTCTTCCTCTTCTTCCTCGAGAGCATCAACTGGTTTCGAGGACCGGCGACGCAGCAATTGGATAGCGACAATGGCCAAGAGCCAACCGCCACCCATCACACTGAGCGTAGCCGGCTGACTCACGCTGACACCGAGGGGCAACGAGAGACCGTTTGGTGGCAGAGCAGGCCCCTCAATGGAGACCGGCAACGGCACGGACTCATCGGTCGTCAACACCCCACCGCCGGTTGATGTCGCACGAATTATGAGTTCGGACGAAGCCGTCCGAGCCGTGTTGGAAATAACCGTCATTTGGAAATCGACGCTGGAGCCTGGCGTAAGGGTGTAGTCGGTGGTTACTTGGTCGTCGCTCATACGCATCCACTCCAACACCACCAGCCCGGTGTCCTGTCCAAATGCATCCAAGGTTCCCGTGACCTGTGCGTTCCCGAGGTTTTGAACCGTCAAGATGGTCGAAGTGGAACTGTCAACCCCCAGCGAGACTCGCCCGTCAGCAAATGAAAGCGCAACCAGTGAATCTCCGGGCCAATCGGCTTCAACCGTGTAGAGCGTGCCCTGTTCGATAACAANGTTGCTTCGAACACCGCTTACGGCACGGAATGTGATCCCTTCCTGCCCTGCCTCGGCGCTGTTCGGGACCACGCATGACCAGCCGTAGTATTCTGTGGAAAGTCCAGGGGCCACGGTGATGGAGACATCTAGGCCACAATCAACACCGACCGTGGTGATGGAAAATGTATCTTCGGTGTTGCCGGTATTGGTCAACACAAGCGTGCCGTAAACCGACCCACCGGGTGCGGCTGAATCAACATCGGCCAACACGTCCATGGTGGCACCAACCGAGACGGGTTCAACGGTCATGAGGACCTCATCATGAACCTCTGAATTGGTNGTAGAAACAACTCGNAGCGTGTAAATGACGCCCGTATCGGGTGCACCCGTGGCGGTTTCTCGAACGCTGATGGAAATCGGTTGCGTCGCTCCCGAGTCAAGTTGGAACGTGGTGGGAGAAACGGTGAATTCAAACCAGTCGCCCTGACTTTCCGTCGTCCATTCAACGAGGTAAACATCCGATGCGGTACCGAGGTTGGTCGCGTCAACAACCGTTGACGAAACGGTGGCTGGACTCGCCAAAAGACGGTCCTGAACGGTGTTCACGGCAACCTGCTCACGTTCGACCACCACGACATCAAAGGTGTAGGAAACGCTCAACGAACCTGCGAGGTAGGTGAGCGTGACCGTTGAGGTTCCCGGTGTCGCACCCGTTGATGCAGCAAAGGTCATGACCACGGATTGTTGTTCGGATTGGTCGAGGTCAACAGCACCGACATCGAAGGTTACATCCACCGCCGATGGAAGACCGGAAAGGGTCGGCGTCAAGGAAAGGTTTGAGGTTCCCGTGTTGTGGAGAACCACGGATAGGTTATTGGTTGAGCCAGGGGCGACGAGGACACGGTTTTCGCTTGGTGGAACGATGTCAAGGTCGTCCACTTCAAGCAGTTGAATGTCGACGTCCACGTTTGAAGTTTGACCGTTGTAGGTGGTTGAAAACGACTGCTGGAACAGACCCGAGAGGCTCACATCGCCCTTGGTGTTCACCGTCCACGTACCGACTTCGCCGGCAGCGACGCTGATGCCCGAGGACGAAACCAGCACCGTGGTGAAGGACGGCGATTCTACGATGTCAAGGAAGAAGGTCACTTCGTCACTGCCGTGGTTATTGACGCGAACCTCGTAATTCGCTCCGACATCTGGAACAATGTCGACGGTGGCCATGGGTCCAGAGAGTGAGAAACTGACGTTCTCATCAATGTCGATGGTGAAGTCAAGTTCTTCCAACTGAACCGTTGCGTCATCAACGGCGTGGTGGCCGGTCAACCGCAATGGGCATTGGGCTGAACTGTCGGCGTTCTCATCAACATCAACCATCACCTCAACTTCTCCGGCCGTATCGGGTTGGAGGCCAAGTGTTTGCGGCGTCACAAGCGAAGCGGTACAAGCCGATGTCCCTGCGGAGGGTGGAACGGAGAGCGTCCAGTCAATGTTGAGGGGAGCATTTCCGGTGTTGGTGACCTGCACCCCAGTTGAGGTACTTGCACCTGGGAGGAAGACATCGCTTTGGCGAAGGAAAGCGGCACTTGCAGAGGGTTCGGCTTCGACCTCCACGACGATGATGGTTGATGAGGTGATGTTGCCGTTGGTGGACCCGATGGTGAGGCGGTAGCCGTAGAAATCGGGAGCAGCATCGGATGGAACCGTGATGGAAAGGGTCGCTGAGGCTGAACCACCGGCAGGAATGTTGGTCAATTCGTCATCCTGCCATTGGATGTACCATCCCTGTGGAACCGACGAGCCAAGTCCGAAAGCACTCATCCCGGAGGTTTCCCAAGGGTAGTAGGACATGCCGCTGGTTTGGTTGAACACGGTGTCGTCAGCCGCCTGTTGAAGCGCAAGTTTGGTGGTGGCGTTGAGGTTCACCGAGTCGGTGCTGCCCACGCAGTGTTCACCGGTTGTCGTGGAGTGGAACACGCAAGCAGCAAGGTACGAACCGGAAAGCGATGGATGACTCCCGTCCGAGGAATAGAGATCGTAGAACAGATTCCCTGAGGTCGTGGGATCAACACCTCCTGAAAGCACGTTGTCGTGGACGGTCTTGTAGGCCAAACCCACGGGGGCCATCCAAACGGCGTTGCCGGCGGCCGATATGTTCTCTGCGTACCGAGTGTAGCCTTCCAAGAGTCGTTCCTGCATGGTGGTGAAGTTGTTGTTGAAGCTGTTGAGGCCGTCGCCGTCGCGGTACCCCCAGGTCATGAACAGAACGGTTTCGCCACCCTCGTCTTCGATGGCATGACTGAGCGAAACGGAGGCGTTTTTGCTGTCCTGCCAGACCCCGTTGGTGGTCGGGAAAGTGGGAACCTGGCTTTGGTCCTGAAGGACGACGTAGTCCCACGCTGAGCCCCGCAGGGTGGTGTTCCACTGATCTCCTGAGGTGTTGACGTTCTGCCAGTGTGCGGGGAGTTTCATTCCCCCGCCGTTGACCGTGTCCACCGTGGCGTTGTAGCCGTCGGCGTCAAGGATTCCTTCGACCAGGGAGGCCAGACCGTTGGCGCTGGTGTAGCTGTTGCCCATCATCAGCACGGAGAGGGCACCGGCCGTGGTGCCGTTCGAGCCCGATTGGTTGCCTCCAGAACCGTCCCCTTCGTCTTCGCTGGAGTTGCCGTTCCCCGTCGAGGCGTTGGTGTGGTTTGCCCACCACGACGCCAAATCGGGTTGAACCTCCACGTCCAGGAGGAAGGTGTCGGTCACGCTGCCGAGGTTGTGCGCCGTGAAGGAGACGTTGGTGCTTGACCCGGCCGCCATGTGAACCAGCGGCGAGCCGCTGACCGAGAGCGAGGGATGGTAAGCCGGAGCCACGGTGGCGGGAACCGTCAGCACCGACACCGCACCGCTGTCCGGTTCGGTCACGTTGATGGTGAAGGAACCGCTGTCGGCCACGGTGGCACCTTCAGCCAATCGCACCACGACGGTGGCGTTTTTGGTCCACGTTGGAAAGACGTTTTCCAGCGTTGTGTCAACCACGATGACGGTCCAGGGCGAGGCCAAACCTGCATCGTCGACCGTGATGTTGTAGTCCTCGATGGAGGAGCCGTTGTTCTCGACGGTCAGCGTGATGTTCAACGATTGTCCTGGTTCAAGAACGGCGTGCTGAACATCAACCGACAGCAGGATCGAGTCGTGAGCGGCAGCCGGCACGACGAGGGGAGACAGACCCATGGCCAACAGAGCGAGGACACAGAACACCGCGCGGCCCGGTCGGCTGGACATGGTTCAACCAAACCGACGCTGTTCAAGAGATTTCGGGAACCAAGGAACCCTCTGCATCATGCTTGGCACGCATCGGTGACGCTTGGATGACCGCCTCGGTCTCCGAGGAGCCGTCTCGGTTGGACCGTCGTTGGAGTCAAGCGAATGCTTCATGTCCCCCTGCACGACCCCCAAACCATGACCACTTGGGTACCCACCGCCTTTCGGACGCACACGCTCGGGGAACTGCAAGCCAACGGCGCCGATTTGGTTGGCACCGAAGTCATCGTCTGTGGCTTCATGGAGGCCAACCGTGGCAAGGGTGCAATTTGCTTCGTCGACCTGCGCGACGGAACCGGCAAGACACAGGTTTTCCTCAAAGCCGACACCATCGGAGAAGAAGCCCTCGACACCGTTCAGCGCATGACCCGAGAATCAACCCTGCAGTTCACCGGAACCGTTGCGCTCAAGCGTCCACCGAAGGTCAAGGAAGGCGAACCAACCCCGCCCCCTGCTTACGAGGTTCTTGCCACTTCCGTCGAGGTGATTGCCCGGGCCGAAGCCCCGCTTCCGTTGGGGGTCACGGACACCGTCAAGGTGGAGTTGGACACCCGGCTCGACAATCGATTCCTCGACCTGCGCCGAGCCCACGTCAACGCCATGTTCAGGCTTCGTGGCAAGGTCCTGCAGTTTGGACGAGAACATCTCATCCAGGAAGGATTTGTTGAAACACATACGCCAAAAATCGTGGCAACTGCAACCGAGGGTGGCGCCGACCTCTTCCCCATGCAGTACTTCGACCGGCCCGCCTTCCTCAACCAGTCCCCGCAGTTGTTCAAGCAGTTGTGCATGAGCGGTGGATTGGAGCGAGTCTTCGAGATTGGCCCGGCGTTTCGAGCGGAAAAAAGCGACACGTATCGGCATTTGGCTGAGTTCATCTCCTTCGACATCGAGTGTTCATGGGCCAACGACGACGACGTGATGGGCGTCCTCGAGCGAATGCTGCATCACATCTGGAAATCCGTCGCCGAAGAAGAAGAATCGCAGTCCCTGATCGCCACGATCAACGAGTTCCGTGCCGAACAGGGGGAAGAACCGGTGGAGGTCATCGTCCCCGAGCTCCCCTTCCCTCGAGTGGAGTACGACGACGCCATCCGAATCATCAAGGAAAAGGGCGGCTCCATTGAGTGGGGCGACGACATCGACGCTGAGAACTCCGATCTTCTCGCACAGGACCTCCCGCAGTTTTACTTCCTGCCTCGTTGGCCCATGTCCCTCAAACCGTTTTACATCCACCAAATCGAGGGTGAACTCGGCAGCACGGGGGACCAACTCTCTCGTGGCTTTGACCTCAACTTCGGCAGGGACGAGATGACTTCAGGCGGCCAGCGAGAGCACCGCATCGACGTCCTGGTGGAGAACCTCCGAGACATGGACCTCGACCCGGAAGAGTTTGAGTTCTACGTCGCTGGATTCCGCCACGGCGTGCCACCCCACGCAGGATGGGGCTTGGGTGTTGAGCGCATTTTGATGAAATTAACCGGCGCCAAGAACGTGCGTGAAACCGTGCTCTTCCCACGCGACCTTCGACGCTACTGCCCCTGACGAGCGGAAACATTGGTGGACCTGCACCGCACCCTCACGAACGGAGCGAGAACGATGGCGGTTGACCGGGTTCAGTGGGGCGCAGAGGCATGGCAAGTCGCCGACCTTTACATGCCNGAGGACCCATCGCCTTTTCAGAAGGACGAAGGCGTACCCTGCGTCATGCTCATCCACGGTGGTTTCTGGAAGGAGCAGTACACCCTCGACCTGATGCAACCCATTGCCGAAGACCTCGCCGAAGCAGGCGTGGCCGCTTGGAACATCGAGTTCAAGCGTTGGGCACCGGGCGAGGAGGGGGTCTGGATGGACACCCTTTCGGACGTGTTGCGAGCGTGGGGTCATCTGGCGCTGATCCCTGGCATCGACATCATGCGCTCAATGGTCATGGGCCACTCGGCTGGGGGTCATCTGGCGTTGCTGATGGGTGCCAAGGCGGAACGCCGACCCTGGCTCGCCATCGCTCAAGCCCCCATCACGGACCTCATCGGCGCCGACCACGCCAAACTTTCGGACGAGGGCGACGCCGTGCGCCGATGGATCGGCTGCACGCCTGAGGAAAACGAAGCGGTGTGGCGGCAACTCAACCCGGTTGAGCATCCGCCAAACACCAGCGTTTTGCTGTTCCACGGTGAGCACGATGTGGACGTGCCGCTCGAACAGTCCGAGNCCTACGCACGCGTCATGAAGGCAAAAGGCGCAGACGTGCAGAAGGTGTGGCTGCCCGGGGACCACTACGACATCATCGACGTGGCCTCCGACGACTGGTTGGTCCAACTCAACACCGTCTTGGACTGGTTGTGATGTCCTTGTCCAACCCGCGGCTCGGACGCAGTTGAATCCAAAGCACTCGGAGGCCTTGTCGTTCTCAATCTCCAGAAAAGTTGGTGAGGTTTGCTGCTGTCTCTCGTTCGTAATCGGTGGTTCCAAACCCTTCGGGAGTCCCCCACTTTTTGATGTAAAAGTCAATGGGAACGACCCCGTTTCCTCTGTCCACGGCGTAATTTTTGTAGTAAGGGATGTCTTCAACNACGGGCGCTGGACCGTCGTAGGTCAAGTACCAGTCCTCGGGAACACCCGGACCGNNCNCNACGCCGTCCGGNCCNATCCAGTTTTCCCCGCTTAGGTTGCCTCCAGCCGTCTGTTTTTCCTTGTTGGTGGTTGCNGTGNTGCCGGCNATTTTGGAAAACAAATTCATCAGCCACGCGTACATGCTCTTCGCATCGAAGCGTGGCTTATATTCAATCCGCCGTGAGGCGTAAGACCCAACCCGTTGCGGTTGTTGTTCGCTTGGCTGGATGGTGCATCCCCAATCCCGAGAGCGTGGACGATGCAACCGAACGCGTTGTTTTTCCTGTCAAACAGGAGTATTAACACGATGACGGTTCGTTTCCTGCCGTTGGCCATGAGTCCTGCACGTCAAGATTTGCGATTGACCACCGTCGTTGTGCTGGCGGTCGTTGCCATGATGGCGCTGATGGTTGGTGCCGTTGGCAACAACGCCGTTCGGTTGAACGGGTACTCTGCCGTGCTGTATTGTGCCGTGATCTGCATTGGCACGCAGTGGTTGGCTTGGATACCGGCATCGACTGCAAAAACAGAACGCTTCTACGACCTGACGGGCGGCCTCACCTACGTCGCCGTCGTGGGGTTCAGTCTGTGGGCAGGATCTCGGTCCGATGCGCCAGGTTTGCGAGAACTGATCGTCAGTTTCCTCGTTGCCGTCTGGGCGTTGCGCCTGTCCAGTTTTCTGTATTTTCGCATTCAGCGAACCGGAAAAGACGGGCGTTTTGACCAACTCAAAACGTCGCCCGTTCGATTTCTCGTGCCGTGGACGATTCAAGGCCTGTGGGTGTTTCTCACCGCGATCGTGGTCCTTGTCATCAACAGCCAAGCAGGCCCGGCCCCCGCCCTGGGCGTTTGGGATGGTGTTGGGTTGTTGGTGTGGTGTCTTGGATTTGGCATCGAGGTGGTGGCCGACAACCAAAAATCAGCGTTCAACAGAGAACCGAAGAACGAGGGCAAATGGATTGACCGTGGTTTGTGGTCGTATTCAAGGCATCCGAACTACCTGGGGGAAATCCTTCTTTGGACGGGAATCGCGTGCTTTGGAATCACCTGCTTTTCAGGCCTCGAACGATTCGCCTGGATCTCGCCGGTGTTTGTTTTCCTCCTCTTGACGAAGCTCAGTGGAATTCCCATGCTCGACCGACGTGCCTTGGAACGGTGGGGGGACGATGAGGCGTATCAGAAGTACAGAGAAAACACCCCCACACTTTTCCCCCGATTCACGAGAAAATCATAGAAGTTGACGCCTTCTTTTGGTCGGTTCAAGGCTCGAAACTCTACGATGTTCGAGGGACGAACGGTTGATGTTGGCTTCAAACGTTTGTCGTTTCAACCCAGAGCGAACTCGTGCAAACACGGTCGGCAGCGATGCAGTAAGCCCACTGCGAGCGCATGGATTCAGTCATTCTGACTGCGATGAATCATGGATAACCCATGGATTCTCACAAACCTCGTGATCAAGCTTCACAATCATCGGCAAAATCTGAATCCTGATTTTTCCGTTTTTCAACCAACAAAACGACGCCAACGATCAAAAGAATTGTATTCACCATCGAGATGCTTGGAATTTCGCCCCCATCAGGGTTAATGGTTGTGTTCGGCTCAATTATTTGAAAGGGGCCATCGATCGCTGCTACGTAGGATTTCGATCCGAAATGCGTATCGATTTTGAACCAACCCATGCCATTCATCCAACCCGAAACATAGACCCTTTCGTTTGAATCAACCATCACTTCTGTCGGAGTGCTGCTGAGTATGCCACCAGGGTATGAGTTCTTACCATATGGGAATGAACTGTATACGGCATGACCTCCAGATGAACTGCGTAAATGATCACTGTCATCAGCCCAAATCCAATTTCCACCAGAATCGATGTGAGCCACAAAATGGCCTTGGTCGTATGTATGTTCAAGTATTGTATCCCCGATTGCAATTGATTGTCCATTTTCTGAATATGTTCCTGTGATGTAGGCATTTCCGCTTGCATCAACAGCCAGTTTAGTCTGATCACATTTACTTCCAAAAGTTTGCATCCACAATTCTTGCCCATCGAAATTGTATCTGGCAACGAATTTTTGATTATCATAACATCCAGAGACGTAGAAGTACCAATTCCCATCACTCTCAATGTCATGTATCTCATCACACTTGTGAGTAACAATTCCACAGCCATTGACGACCCAATCCCAATCGTCATCCCATTGGTTGTATTTTGCAATGAAGGCTCGCTCATCATCGTAACCACCGCTGTATATGTCCAAATTACCCAATTTCAGACTCTTTGCATAGATTCCAGTAACATACAACCGTTCCGGAGAACCCGTAGCTACCAACCCCGTAATTTGAACAAATTTATCACTGCAATGATTTGAATTCGATGCCCCGAGAGTTTGTACACATGTGGGGTAGTACACGATCGGAAGTTGACTTCCAGATGGTCGCTCCAACCATTGATTCGGAGGAGATATTTCTGTCGCATCCTTCCAACCGCCATTCAAGCTTATTTTGGCGATGAATGCTCCACACCCATTTAGTTCTGAAACCCCATCGAATGCCCCATTGAACATTCCTGCATGGTTTTTCTGAGCATAATTCTGGGTCAGCCAATGTCGAGGGAAATCAATGTGTTCAATTGGTTCACAACCATGATTTCGCTCATGTTCCAATACCAGATTATTGCATCCAGGTCCCGTCCCTTCTTCCCCTCGAATATCTGCATCTCGCCACGCTTCTTGATCGCACCAATTTTGTCTCAATTTCCCTGTTACAAACGCATGATTCCCGTCAGATGATAGTACAATATGCTTCTAAAAATATTAACAATACTGAAACCAAAGAAAAGTACATAAGTTTTTTTAATGAAAAATCAAATTAATAAAATTC
>FUFK010043127.1_pt1 | contig 25123 bp, 13 predicted proteins | sample 1021851 | NCBI WGS metagenome assembly FUFK01 (sample SAMEA51879418, study PRJEB19060) | metagenome | reverse complement strand
TTTAGCAGCCCACATATTCGCGTATGCAGATGGATATACTTTAAATTTTCTTTTTGCAGCTGCTTTACAACTAGCGCTAAGCTTAGCTAGAGCAGGTGATTTTTTTAGTTTTAATGCTGATTGTTTTTTCATAATTTTTATTTTAACATCTCCAACGTCTACGAGCAGCTAAACCTCTTTCGCTTTTCCAACTTCTTGATCTAGCACAAAACGATTTACGTCTTGCCGCGTCTTTTTTTGATGGGTTTTTACCAGTTACGGCAGTTTTTAATTTACTACCAGGATTATTTCTTCTATACTCACGAACTCCTTTTTCAGTCATACCACCTCCAGCAGCACCACCTCTAGCTCTTTTATTTTTAGCAACTTTATTAAAGTTTTTGCCTTTACCAATAGTTCTACGAGGATCTGCTTTAAATAATGGCGAGCCAGTATTTCTACGTCTACCACAGCTAGTTTTTTTAAGTGGATTACCACTTTGCACGTAGCCTATAGTAGCTTCAAACATGTTGTTTTGTCTCACTGATCCTGGCATAATTAAAAGTCGCTCATTATTTGNTCGTTAATAAATCCTTGTATCTCTTTTCTTGTAGCAAGCAGTTTAAAACTAAGATCTGCTTGGTATCTCTTTATTTCTTCTCCGTCTTTAAATATAATTATAGTAGGTACAATAACTATTTTATGTTTATCTTGTAGCTTTGGCTCTTTAATAATATCAACATCTGCAAGATCGCAGTCATCTAGCTTGTCAAACCACTCAACTTTATTAGCAGAGTTCCACTCAGCATTAAAGTGTGTTACTGTTATCTGGCCGAAAGCTTGTGATATAGTAAATACTATTATCATCATCAAAGCATAAACGACCTTTGACATGTCTAATTTTTTCATCTGTTATATAGTTTATCTTCTATTTTTTCTAAAGACTCTTTTATCTCTTCAACATCTTTTTTTGTTTCCATAATAGTGTTACGTATCATTTGATCTTTCATATCAAACTCCATACGAGTAACTTCTGGTGTTGAAACTGGTAGCTCTTTTGCTTCTGCAATATCAGCTTGTAGTGTAAACCACATACCTATCAGTGTTGATAAACCTAAGCCTATAGCTATGAGCGTTTTTACGCTTACTTTAAAACTAGTATCTTCGTTTAATTCTTTTGACATTTTTAGTGTATAGTTATAGTTTAAAAGATTACGTAATTTACTCCAAATTTAAAGTCATACCACTCTCTATTCCAATATTTGTTATACTTGCCTTCTGCAAACAAGCCTAGTGACTTATTTAGTTTATAACCAAATATTAAGCCACCACTATAATCTAGCCATTGGCCATTGTTATATTTGTGATATGAAAACTCACCGTCATCATCATAATGCCAAGGCATAACATTAGCCCAAGCATGTGTCCAAAACATTTTAGTGTAATGATAATAATCAAAACCTAATACTAGTGAGTGTTGTATTATTTGGTCTAACTCATTACGTTTTCTTTCAGTATAATCTGCTAGCACCGTAGGTATTACAACTTGTTCCCAAACATCAGCTGAAGTAGCTACTATATTACCATTTGGATCTGTGTATTCAGAATTAAACACGTCTACATTATAACCTTCTTGTAAAGCTAAATATGTGTAATGTATACCACCGTTATCTAACTTCCACTCTTCTAACGGATCATAACCGTATGGCTCAGATAGTCTTTGTGCAGCACCTATGTTAAGCGAAAACTTATTGCTTATTTTATATCTGTATCTTTCAGATGTTTCAACATACTTAACGTCTGCAAAACCGTCTTCTAGGTATTCACCTTTTAATATGTATTTATTGTCTACAAACCTAATAAAATGATGTTGATCAACATATTCGTTACCTTGTTGTCTACTATAATCAACTTCAAATAAAAACTCTAAACCAGATACTTTGCCTATATTAGCACCGTCAGACCAAGAGTTTTCAGTACCATCGTAAAAAGTCTGTGCTCTATTTTCATAACCAAATCTAGCTATTTTACGTATACCTAGTACTAGATTATAATCGTAAGGCGTTTTTACCGTAGTTGTTTCAAGTCCGTTTGTAACAGAGAATATATCAACATCTGATATAGAAGTACCACCGTTTGCAGCTGCATAGAACGTAGAAAATTTAAATATTTTCTTTATATCTTGTGAACAACACTTTTTAGGAGCTGCGCAAGATGTTAATACAACTAGTAATATTATAATTATTTTTTTCATATTTTTATTATAAAACTCTTTTTTTAATATATTTATCTTTCTTTTTACTTTTTGATTTATCATCAACACCTAAGTTATATTTACTCCAACCTAAAAACATTAACACTCTATTTAATGCTGACTGTTGATTGTCTAAGCTAGATCTAACATTTTGAGTTTTGTTATATAATCTATTAACAGGTAAGTTTGTAATACCTTCTACATAGTTAGTATAAGCAGACCAATGAGGATTATCAATATCAAAAGTACTCATCTCTTCAATAGTTTTTTTGTTGTAATTTAAAGTTCTTTCAGCATTAACTATTTTTCTAGCTTTAATACCTAAAGGTGGTGAAAGATTAAACATTTCCATTATCACAGCGCTTTCATCAGGGTTATATGTTGTTTTTCTTTGCTCAGCAAACTTCATACCCATGTTTTTTAAAGTTGCTATAGTAGCACCAACTAAACCAGAACCTCTTAAAACAGAGTCTATACTACCGTTTATCATACGTTCTCTTTTCTTTAAAAGTCTTTCGTCATCTTCTTCGTCATCAAACATAGCCGCAAACAAAGCTGATTGTAAACCGTAAAATACCATATTTTGTATTGCAAAATAATAAGCTATTCTTGAAGAGTTTGATATATCACTTTGTAACTGTGTTGAGTTAGGCGGTGTTATTCTTCTATTTTTAATATCTAAAAATGCTTTTTTACCAAGCCTATTAAACTGTGACGTTACGTTTTGAAAAGCAAGAACTAATCTACCTATTGGTGATGCTTGTTGCTGGCTAATCATATCAGGTCTAGCAGACTGCTGTGTAGACTGAGTTAGAGCTTGAAAGTCTGCAAAAGCTTTTTGTTCTGCTTCCGCTTTACTTAAACCTTGGTTAATATAAGTATTAATTCTATTTCTATAATACATAGCACCACCAGTAGCAATAGCTATATTATCACCAATTTGTGTAGGTAAAAACCCTAGTTGTAATAATTTTCTTATTAAACTTCTAATAGGATATTTTGATTTNCTAATAGTTTCTGCAAGTTCAGCGCCATTAACGTCTGTTTGTATACCGCCTCTTCTTTGTTTAAGCATATCTGAATTAAATATAAAAGCCCAGTCAGCCCAATACTGTTCTTGATTAGCAAAAGCCTTTGCTGCTTGAAATATATTATTATCAGAAAAATTAAAATAATTAACTAGCGACATTTGCTGTAACACAGCAGATCTTACGTTGAAAAACATAACAGATCCAACAGCTCCATTTATATAATTCATCATTCGATTTACTAAAGCATTGTTACCACTAGGTCTGTTTCTACCAGTTTTAATTCTGTAAATCATATCTTCAAGCGCAGATCTAACACCTTTACCGTATGCCGCTTCTATTTTTCTTAAATTTTCTATAGAAAATACTTCATCAAAATTTTCAAATATTTCTTTAAAAAATTCAGCTCTACCAACTCTATCTGTAGCGTCTGTTAAATCAGTTCTTATATCACCTGATTCCCAACCTTCTGTTGGAGCAACATAATCTTTTCTTCTTGATATAGTGTTTATGCTATTAGCATAATTTTTTAAATCAGCATCGTTTTCAACTAATTGAACTAAGCCAGCTTGATCAGACTTGCTTATACCAGGTATTTCATGCCCGTGTTTATTCCACAAATAAACTCTTACAGCGTCTTGATAAGTAAAATCACCGTCAGGTGTTTTTTCTTTTAATCTAGCTTTTATTTCTTTAAACTTTTTGTTTAAAAGTCTATAATCATTAGCTATACTTTGTCTAGCTGTATTAAACTCTCTATAAGCTTTGTTTAGTGGCTTTAATATAGTTCTTTCAAAAAACTCTCTGTGTCTATTACCAGCTTCACCTTTACCCATAAAATTATAAAGTAAACCTGCTAAATCTTCGTGTGAAGGCGGTATAAATATTCGCCAAAATCCTTTACCAGCACCACGTTTTTTAGCTTTTACTTCAGAAAAACGTTTTTTAGCATCTATACCAGTAACATCTTCTAATATATTATTAAAATCGTCACTCATTGAGTTGCTAAATTTAACTTTAGCTTGCTGCACTTTTGATTTAACATCTAACTGTTCTAGTGCATTTTTAACAGCTTGAACGTTAGGTAAAGCATCGTCAACAAAATACATATCGTTGTAACCTTGAGCAAATTTATCTAACATCCACAAAGCTTTTGCCTCACCAGTACTATTGCCTAAACCAGTTATATTACCAATAGGTATATCAATACCTTGTGTTTTTAGCCAACCGTGTATTGCTGTATCACTTTCTTGCATACGTGCCGTTAAAACAAAAACATTATCTGTGCCAAACTTTTTAATTTGATTACGCATTTTTTGTAACAATGGCCCTTCTTTTCCACCACGAACGTTTACAAAATCTTTAAAATCAAAAGTATAACCTTCATCTCTATATTGTTCACCAACTAACGGCCATTGCCCGCTGCTTATTTTTATAACTTCTTCGCCTTTAGTTGCTGTTATAAAGTTTTCACCTTCTATTATAAGCGTTTCGTCAAAATCAAAAGTAGACATACCTCTTTTGTTTTTATGATATGCTTTAGTAGCTTTAGCATTGTTTATCGAGTTTGATAAATCTTGTGTTCTTTTAGCAGACTTTGAAAACTTAACATTAGTCATTTTACCAACATCATCTTTGTTTAATATACTAACGTCAGAGTCTTCTTTTAAACCAGTTAAACTGTTTTGAAAGTGTAGCTGAAACCTTATTTTTTTATCACCAGCTTTATTTAANACTGGATTACCGTTTTTCTTTATTGTACCAGAGTTTTTAACATATAATGTTGTAGTAACTTCTCCAATATCAATAATATTTTTAGCGCCTTTTAAAGAAGGATTTTTTACAAAAGTGTAAAGCCCTCTACCAAATATTTCTATATATTCAACAGGTGATTTAACTCTTTTACCATCTTTAACTTCTGTTTTTGCTAAATAATGATCTGCTAAAGCCTGTGCATTACCAACTGCTTTTACTCCAAAAAGATTTAATTTTCTAGCTTGTATTATTTTATATATAGGTAGAGTCATATCATCACCTATTTTTGTGATAGGTTTTATTTTATCTTCACCTTTTAACACAATACCTTTTTCGTTTAAAGGCATTTTAGTACCATCTTCTAACTCTATTTCTGTAACACCATTGTTATAATCATCAACGTAACTATTATAAGCGTCTATCATTTTTTTAACCATAGGTGTTGCTTGTTCCATTAAACTAGAAAAGTCAATAGAACTATAGTTTTCATCTTTTGCTAAAGTATAGTCACCATCTGTTAAAAAATTAAACATAGAAACTAAAACGCTACCCATTGGCACTTTTTCACCTAATTTAGCTTCTAAATTTGTAGGCACACCGTTAATCTCTAAAACAACATCAGCAACACCGCCTTTTTCAGAAGGTGCTGTAGCTTTTACAGATATAGTTTCTTCAGGTATACCCATAGCAGTAAGCCTGTCTATAATAATTTTTTCAAAAGCTCTACCTTTATCAGCATACATGATTTTACCGTCTGGCTTTCTTCTTTTAGTTTTTTTAGCTACGTTTGAGTAATACTCTTTGTTAACGTCAGACTCTAAATCTTTTGCAAACTTTTTGCTATAGCTAAACTTTACAGTATCAAAAGTTTTCTTTTCATTAAGCTGATACTCACCAGTTCTACTTAAAGATCTTAATTTAGCATCAATAACAACGTCAGGATTATTGGAGTTTTGCTCTATATATTCATCAACTATTACATTAGCTTTTGCTTTAGCTATACGTCTAAATAAAGCGCTTTGTCTTTCTACTAATGTTGTAAAACCACCTTGTGTAAAGTATTTTATAAACTTAGCTTTGTTAACCTTATTAACAAATATACCTTTTCTAAAGTTAGTAGTTAAACCAGTTACTTTACTCACACCTTTTACATCTTCAGTGCCTATACGTTCTTTATCAAATAAGTTTTTATAAGATGTTCTTATAGTTGTTATATCAAGGCTATTTATTATTTCTTGATAATCAAGTCTAATAAACTTTTCGTAAGCAGCATCTATTTGTACTTTACCTTTTATTTTTCTTATTTTACCTAAAGTATCTTTAAGTCTTTTAGCAAGTACTTTTTCTACTACTTGATTAAATTTTTCTACTAAATTAGGTGGGTTTTGTTCTAGCAGTGATGTAACTTCTGCTTCTAACTCAGCATCAAAAGATCCGTCTTCTAACTCTACGTTAAAATCACTCAACACTCTTTCTTTATCACCTTCTATAGACGTTTTATCTACAGCATCGACTATATCTTGCTCTGCAGTTTCATCAGCAACTTGTACTTTTACTTCACCTTCTTTTGTTCTGTCATCTATATCTTTAGCTGTCTTTTCTTGCTCTGTTTGCTTATACTCTCTATTGTAAACATTACCAGCCTTGTTTCTAACTTGACTATTTATATAAGCAAATAAATTATCGTTTTCTTCAGGATTAAAGTTTTTAATATGTTGAGTAAGCTCAGAATAAACTTTGTCAACAAAATCTACTGGTACTTTATCAGCTTTGTATGTAGCAGCTATTAAATCATCAAAATATCTACCCTCTTTTATTTCTTGTATTGCTATGTCAGCACCACCTTCGTCCCAAGCTTTTTTACCACCTTCAACAGCGTAAGTATTACCTATATCTTTTACTTCTGTTTCTACTCTAGTTTTTTGTTCTGCTGTTATAGAAGGTTTGTCTATTGTGCTAGCTTCTTGACCTCTAGCAAAAGTAGTAGCTCTTTGACCTAACTTACCTTTTTGAATATTAGCATTATATTCTTTTAAAAAATTATATGCTTGTCTACCATTACTAAACTCTTTTCTAAATAGGAAGCTATCTTTACCTATATAACCTTGTTCACTAAGATTACGCAGAGTTTCTTCTATGTAATTAGCAATTTTACTAAACACACCTTCGTTAAATGTTATTTCATTTTTAGCAATAGCATCAGAAAATACAGTAAATATTTCTTCAGAAGAAAATATAGCATCACCTTCTAAACCATAGCTTTCTCTCATACGTTTTCTTACAGCAGCTTCTTGCTCACTAGTTAAAACACCAACAAAACTTTTACCAAGCTTTGATCTTAACTCAGGCGATAACTTGTCAAAAGAGTTACCTATAATACCGTGTAATAATTCGTGTGATCCAACAGTTATTGCACCTGTTTCTTTAGCGGTTACTTCGTTGATATATATTTCGTCACCGATAATCATACCATCTCTATTGCTCACATCTATTATATTACCATCAGCGTCTCTTTCTCTTTGATTTTCAGGTACTTTTTCTTCGTATATTTTTTTAAACTCTTCTTTTGATTTTACTTCAACAATTTTTTTACCTATTCTTTCGCCTTCTTCTACAGCAAACTCAACATTTTTTTTATACATTATGTCTCGTATATTCTGCCTGTTTTCTTTGTATTTAGACTGTAAACCGTTAAAAGCAGTATTAAAATCTTTTTTAGATATTTTGCCTTCTTTATATTTGTTTATTAAGTTAACAGCTCTAGAAGCGGTTACATCAGCTAAATCAGTTAAACTTTCTATTTTCTTTATATCACCATCAGTAAGTGAATTATATATATCGTTGCCTTTTTTAATTTTAGCTCTTAACTTTTCTTTAGCATCGTTTAATAAATCATCAAAACTTGATTTAACTTCTTCATCGTCTTTGTTGTTTTCAGCTTGTATGCTTAAATTTGCAACATTTTTTAATTCTTCTTCTATATCTAAAGCACTATCAGAACTTCTCATTGAATTTAAAGCTTTAGCAGAGTAACCAGCACCTCTTAAACCACCAGCACCAAAAAAACCTTGAAGACCAGCTTCAAAAGCTTCTGCTGAAAAAAAGTTTTGAGTTAATTGCCAAGCATCATTTATATCTTCTCCTGTAGCTTTAGCAGTTGCTAACTGTTCATTATACATTTCAAGAGCTGTTTGGCCCATCTCTGTGCTACCTTCAAGACTACCTACTATACCTAAATCTAAACCTATTCTTATTTTTTTACCCGATGATTTTGAATAATTTCTTGAAAGATATTCGCCAACTTTTTTATTCATAGCTTTACCTACTTTAAAAGGCTTTAATATTTTACTAACACCAAAATATTCTAATCCAGCTTGAAAGCCCGCTATTTTTACAGCAGCATCTACATCGGCATTTCCTGAAGCAACTAATTCGTTTAAAGTTAAACCCATAGATTTAGCTTTTACTTCGTTTGCTGTTACATAATTTTGAGCAGCAAATTCAAAAAAGTAACCAGTAAAAGCTGTTCCAAAGTTTTTTACTACAGATCCACCAACATTTACTACAGCACCAAGTCCAACTGAAAGATAATCGCCTAAGCTATCTGCTTCTCCAAAAGTTAAAGTTTTTTTCTTTTGTGCTTCTTCTTTTTCAAAATTTTCAAGTACTCTTTTAAAGGTTGCAGAGTCAGAAGGTATATAAGTTTTAAAAAAACCTGGGGATGTTTTCTTCCATCGCTTCATTGTTTCTCTACCAAAAACTCTTTCCCATATAGCAGTACTAGCTATTTGTATATTAGAATTAGCGCCTAAACTACCGGCTTCGGCTGCGGCTTGTACAGTTTCTTCATCTTGTGCTAAACCCCAAAACTCAAATATATCACCAGCTTCTTCAAAAGTATTAGATAATACATTTTTAAAATTGTCCCAGCCACTAAGATCTTCTTCACCTTCATTATACCTGCTTTTATTAATAATAGGCTTAGCACCTTGCGACTTTGTAGCATTAGGAAATTTACGCAAAAACTCAGCTAACATGCTAGGTGAAACTTCATAAGGAGTACCGTCTACATAGTAAATTTCATTCATATTATATTAGTTATATTTTTCTTGTATTTTCCTTAAAATTTTACCGCCGGCTGGATTAAATTGTTTAGAACCTTTAAAATTCTCAACATAAAACCGTCCATCTTCGCCTTTTTTAATATTATATGTAGCACGTCCAGTGTTAAATTCAACTATTTGTTCAGGTTCTAAAGTTATTTTTTGTTCACCACCACCACCACCTGAATAATCTGTGTTCATTGGCTCTGCAATATACTCATCAGTATTGTTTTTTACATAATTAAGAAACTTGTTATATTCACCAATAGCTGTTTTAGGTTGATAACGTTTAAATGCTGTTAAACCGTTAATAATTCCTTCATTAGTAGTTGCATCAAATATAATGTCAGTACCTGATATTGTAAAGAAATTACTTGTATTTACATTAGGACCATATTTATCTTTTACAGCTTGAATATCTCTTTCGTCTGTAATTCTAACAATAGAATAAGCATCGTTAAAAATTTTAACAGGATTTTGTGGATCATAAGTTTTTAAAGACTTAAACATATCATCTACTTCACCTATAATACCACCAATTTGTGATGTTGGATCGTATGTTAATTCGTTTGGATCTACGTTAGGCTTTTTGCTATCAGTTATCTCTTTAATAAACGTATCAACGTCTTTGTCAAAGTCTGGATCACTTTTCATTAACTCATAAACTAACATGTTTTTAACTCTTTTGTTAACGTCTCCAGGTAATTCTTCTATTTGATCGTAAATATTATTACCTTCTTCGTCTACAGCGTTAGCATCAAACAAAGCTTTTTCTAAATAATAATCAACAAAATTTATTTCTTCACCATCTTTAAAACTAAAAGAATAATCAAATAAAAAAGAATATTTAGCTTTATCACTAGTACTAAAATTATTTTTTAATTGAGTGTTCATAGCGTTTGTTTCGTTTCTCCACTTGTCTTCATCTGTATAAGTTTGACTTATATATGTAGAAACTAAATTAGCAGATTTACTACCCTGATCTTTTGTAGTTATATTTTGCAATTTAGATAATACAAGCTTTGGCTCTTGATAAGTCATATCTGGACCTAACATTAACACTTTACCACCTTCAGTCGGTATAAATAAAGTTTTTATTTCTTTACCATCAACTTTTATTGGCGTGTTTAATTCACCTGTTTGCAAAGCGGTAATATAATTTTCTAAAGAAACGTCAGAAAAACCAGAAAAACCTTTTAATTGAAGTTGTTCAATTTGATTTCTAAGCTCAGGAACAACTTTGTTTGCTACATCAGACATTTGTTTTAACTGCTTAACTCCATCTTCAAAATCAATCTCACCATTATATATTTTAGTTTTTGTATCATTAAAAATAGCTTTAAAGTTATCATCATTAGTATCTATTTCTAATTGATCAACTGCTTTTCTTCTTTCTTCAAGAAACTTATTTCTTTGTATCATACCAGCAGCAATAGCAGTTAAGCCACCAACATAACCAGATATATCTATTTTTGGTTTTGTAAACGCTGCTTGTGCAGCTTCTATTATTCTTCCGTTTGCCATGTTTTATTTTTTTTAACTCATACCTGGTGAAAGTTCTTCTCCACCGCTTAAAGTTCCGTCGTCTTTAGGTAATTTTAGCAGGTTAGGTAGATTACCAAGTCCAAATGGATCTTTTTCACCGCTACCTATTCCGCTTCCAATTATACTTCCAACTGCTCCAAATATTTGACCTCTTCTTTCTTGTTGCGCTGCAATATCACCTCTAATACCAGCTATTTTTTGAGCATCAACACCCATTAAAGTAGTTAATTGATCTATTTCAAATTGTCTAGCACCTTCCATATTAGCCAATTGTAATTCTTTTTGTATATTATTTAATCTAGACTGTTCTTGTAACGCTAATTTTCTATTAGCATTTATCTGCTCAGCAATACTTAACCTCATTTTTTCAGCTTGATCTGCTGCTTGACCACTTAAAGCTGTAGCTAAACTAGCAGCCCCAGTGCTACCACCTACACCTCTTAAGCTTTGTAATATGTTTGCTTGTGATTGTGCAAAAGCTCTTTGCGAAGCTTCTACAGCTGAAGCATCAATTTCAAGATCTTCTAGTAAATTTTCTTGTTTTAAAGCATCAATATCTATAGGTTTAAAATCTAAGTTTTCATATTGCTTTAGTCTTTCGTTAAAATCTGCCTGAGCATCTGACAATAAGCCTTGTTGTCTTTTTTCTTTTGCTTTTTTCTTTTTATGTTTACTATATAGATAAGCACCACCAGCTATTACAGCTGCAGTTGCTAAAGGATTAGCCATAGCCAAAGCTTTTATACCAGTTAAACCTCCGCCAGCAGCAGATACTTTAGCGGCTATACCAGATACAAGCTTACCTATACCAAAAAATTTTGCAGGACTTTTTTTCTCGTTTTTCATATATTTTATAGTTACATTTTTTATATATTATTTACTACTTTGCACTACTTCAGATCCTAGAGCAAATAATTCTGCTTTTTCAGTAGAATCATTTGACAACTTTACTTCAGCATAATAACCTAATAAACTACTATTGTTAACAACATTGTTTTTAGAAAACATAATAAAGTCATCAGTAGCTACTGGCGTNCTTGAAGTGTTAGTTACTTCAATTGAAAANTTGTTTATAGCTGTAATTTCACCTATTTTTGAAGGTGTATTAGTGTAACCATTAGTAGTTGGTGTAACTACATAAGCTACATCGCCAATTTGCAACGATATATTTTCTATTTCTTTTTCAAACTCTATTGTCATAATTTATTTTTTAAGATGCGCTTCCGTGAGTGATAAACTTGTTTAAATCTAATTTTACTTTAAAATCTGATTCAGGATAACTTTTTATAACAACAGTACCTGTTACTGTTACAACTCTATTACTACCACTTATAAGCAACTCTGAACCAGCCGTAACGTTTAACGCTACAATATCATCTACGTTACCTGCAAAATCTTCTATAGTTATACTTCCTGCGTCTTCTGAAGAACTAACAATCTGTATTACGTTGTTATTGCTATTTTCGTTTACATTTAAACCAAAAAATCTAGCACCAACGCTAATACCTCTAGTACCGTTAACTGGTATAGTTACCGAACCAGAAGAAGCTGGTAATTCTGTAGTTGTTCTAACAGTTGTAAATAAATTATCACCAGTAGCTATAAAGTTTTTAAATTCTACTGTATATCCAAAACAAGTTCTAATTAACTGTGGACCATAAGCTCTAAACTGTACACCATCACCATCACTAATTGACAAAGCAGATGAAAGAGTTACTACGTTACCGTTTATTGCTGTAATTGTTGGATAAGAAGCAAGAACACTGCTACCATAATAACCAACTTGCATACCAATAGCTAAATTTTCAACACTAGTAAGTGTTACTGTAGTTGAACTACTCGTAGAACCTGAAGCATTTCGCACTATAGCAGAATAAAAATACGTGTCAGGTATTGAAAAAACTGTTTGTGCAGCCGTTAAATAACCAGCAGGCGTAACACTACCACTTGGAATATCTGTAGGTAAACGTAAGCCAAGACCATGTGTATCGTTATTTGCGTTTGTTAAAACAAAAGTAACTGGCGCGTTTACAGAACTAGTGCTTGTTGTAGATCCTGTAGATGTTACTGCAGAAGCAGGTGGATCAGCGGTATATTTATTAGCNTTACTAGCTACTTTATTTTTACCATTATCAACTTCAATAGACACTGTTGTAGTTCCTACTTGAGTTATTTCTTTTACATTTACACGTGAGCCATTTGAAAAACTAGTATTATCAACTTCTGAAGCTAAAACTAAAATTTTATAAGTTTCACCGTTAGTATCAGCAGCAAATTTTATAGGTATTATAGTACTTAGCGTGTTTAAACTAACGTTTAAATTATTTTTTGAAGTAAATTCATCTGTAAAAGTTTTTGAATTAAAATCATAATAGCTTTCTTTGTTTGTACCGTTTACTTTAATAACATTTAAATTAAAAACAGATCCTACATCACCGCTAACTTTTAAGTTTCTAACTTCTGATAAAGTTGATAAATCTTTTTGATTTATTTGAACTGAATTAATTATTTTTTCCATATTTATACTGTTACGTTTTTAACAACACCAAGACCTTGAAAGCTTAAAGAACCTGTATCTAAATCTGTATCGTCTCCTTTTATATAATTAAACCACTTACCTTCTTTCTCTATAAACTCTTTTACACTACCTCTTTGTTTATCAGTTTGTATATAATCTACAAGCCAACCATCTTTAGCATTTTCGTTATAAACTTCAAAGCCAGAATTAATATTTCCTGCAACTACTTCTGATTGACTACCTTCGTAGTTTAGTGTGTTAAAATATTTAACAACAGATGGTGAATCATTTAAAACAGCTGTTATAGAAGAATTATACTGTATACCATAAAAATTATTTCTTGGTTCATTTTCTGAATTATGCAAATATAAACCACCTTCATAAAAAGTATAATAATTATTTGCTAAACTAGTACCTTGCTCTAANACAAATGATTTNAAACTTACCCAACCTCTAACTTTTTCACTATAACTAACTGTTTTTGTTTCTAAACCTGTAAAAACTTGTTGTAATAAAATGTTATCTATAATACCGCTAGACTCAACATCGTCATCTGCATATATAACAAAAGTATTGCTAAGCTCGCCAGCACTATTGTCAATAGTATCATCACCAATTACATGGTTCATAGTATAAGTACCATCTCCTGTAGGCACTGTAAATCTAAAACCTTCTCCAGCGTTATTAAAATAATAACCTTTTATATCTCCACTAACAGAAAGATGATTAAACTGTAATTTGTAAGTGTTACCAGTGTTTAAATTACCACTTATAAGTTGTTCAATTTGAACTCTAGGTGCTAATCTAGGCGCATTGTTAAAAGAAATTTGTCCATTAGGTGGTACACTACCAGGTACAACGTTAAAGTCAATATAATCGTTGAAAAGAGGATCGAAACCTGTTATTGCAAAGCTATCAACTGATCCACCGCTTAAAAAGTAATTTGTTTTATCTATTAAGCTAATATTATCAACACTACCTACCATTATTTTATTTGGATTTGGTAATTGAGTAAACTCTATACCACTAAACGCTGGCTGTGCAGCTACTATAGTGCTACCTACTACTACACCGTTTTGAGATATATTATTAGTTCCAACAGTACCTAACTTAGCTTCTATTGTCCATATACCATTGTTACTAGAACCACCAGCATCTAATTCAGCTCTAAAATTACTAGTACCATTACTAACAGTAACTTTAAATTCACCATAAGAATTATTACCATTGATTTGAGTATGAAGCGCATTGTTTTTTATTTCAAACTCTAATATATAACCGTCAGTAGTTTGTGGTAAATTAGGTAATAATTGTCTAACGTTTTGTGCTGATGTAGAATTTTCTGTAAACACAAACCCATCTGTATTGTCAACATAAATTTCTGGTACACTAAAGTAATTTACAGGTTGAGTAATACCATTTATATTCCAGTTAGGCGCAGTACCACCTTGATAGCTTTGTGTAATATCTGCTACATATATGTCTGTAATAGTAATTTCTGCATCAGTAGTTTCTATTCTTATATAATCAGAAGTTGAAGCATTCCAACCATTTGCAGCTGTAGCTTGAAATAAACATCTGTAAATGTTTGTTGTTGTAGAATAAAAATCATCAACTTGTTGAGGTGTAAACACGGCCTGTACACCGTTTACTTGATCAACAGGTAGTTTTAATTCAATAGCAGGTGTACCAGAACTAAAAACACCGCCAGTATATAATAAATCTATTACATACCAATTATCTTCTATAAAATCATAATGCACTTGTTCTACTATACTATTACCACTTATATTAGTTTTTATTTCGTCATTAATTAATGAAGTTCCATGATAACTAGGTGATGGTGGGTTTTGACCAAATACAAAATTATAATCTGAAGTACCACCATAATTATTTGACGTATATACAGGTGTAGTATAAGTACCGTACATACCAGCACCACCAGTTCCATCGTTGTAAACAACAGTTCCATTATCTGTAGGGCCTAAAGTAGTTAAACCATAACCAGAAACATCAGCAACTGTACCGGGAGGCGCTTCGTAGTTTATGTTAATAACATTACCATTGTGAGTTACAGTTTCAGTAATAGTTGCAGGAGGCCAAAAAGTATTTCCATAAGTAGCTATACTTTGCGGAGTAATATAAGTAGAAGCTTCGTCCCAATTATCAACTCCATGCCTAACAGTTGCAAAAGCAGGTATTGTTTGCGAAGGTATTCCATCACCGTTAGCAGTTGTAGAACCTGAAGTAAAAGTATCAACATCGGTTACTCTATGAACTTTTGTAATACTTACACTAGAAATAGCACCATACAAATCAGTATGATTATTATCAGTACTATTTGGTCTAAGAAGCACTTGTAAATTATCAATAACTATACTTTCGTCTTCTGTACCGTCAGTAAATTTAAAAAATATTTCATGAAACACATTGTTGTTATTGCTTATTACAGGAAAATTATAACTTGCTGAACCATCTGCATAACCAACTTCATAAGTACTAGAACCAGGACTACCGTGTGTTGTTGAGAAATTAGTGTCAGTAAATCCACTACCAGTTGTTGTGTCCCAAACATTACTATCACTTAAAGCTGTATAACCCGTGTAAACACCGTCAGTATTAAACGTACCTGAGCTACCATCAATAAGTTCTAGATAAATAGATCTATCATTGTCTGTACTTCCAGAAGCTTCGTTATAACCATTTCTAAAATAAAATGTAATTTTAATTTCTTCACCATTAAATATTGTTAAATCCGTAGCTGCAGGATATTTATCTTTAACAGCTTGAGTAAGTGTTGAAGTGTTTGGCGCTCCTGCGTCTGGTTTGTGAACACCAGGTAGTATTATCGCTTGACCACCAACGTCTGTACTGTCAAAACAAGCGCCAAGACCATGATTATCTCCGTCGTTTGTATTAAACCAAGGATTATCATTAGAAGAAGTTGTGCCAAACGGTGCTTGATTACCTGGCGATGTTTGACTATTGTATAAATCAGAAGTATGATTCCAAAAAATATCCTCACTTGCTCCTAGGTTTGCAGTAGGAAACTGTGGACTAAATCCTGTATACCAATTAGCACTTTTAGAATTATAGTTATAAGGGCCGCTACCTCCATAACCTGGCGTTGGAAAAGTACTAACAGAATTACCAAGGTTTCCTTGTNGAACACCGTTANTTACGTAATTACTAGTATAGTTTCTATATATNTGATATGTTCTATNTACATGATTACCAGTTCCAGTTCCATAGAAAGGATTTTGAGTTGGATCTGTAAAGCTAGCAGAAATTAAATTAAAACTAGTGGTACTAAAAGTTAAAAAAGTACTTTGTGTAGGTGGTATAACTGTAAAAGTTTCTGGCACTATACTGTATTGTGGTATTTCAGCAAAATTAGCTATAATAGCTTGACTGTCTAAAGTAGAATTATCAGTTACATTATCTACAGACATATCTATAGTTGGAAATTGAAGCGTNGTACCGTTAACACTACCGTTTAATATACGGTTAGCGTTTGTGGCTAGCACCGATTGAGTACCATCAGTAATAGTACCGTTTGAAATTAAATTAGGAGTAGGTAATCTATCACTTATTGTTAAGTTATAATACTTATTATAATTATCATAACTACCTATTAATTGATCTGTAAGTTTTAAATTATCTCTAAAGAAGTCAGCCATACCAGCTTCAGATATAGGCGTCAAACCATCCATTGATAATCTTAGAACAGCACCTCTTTGTTTGTCTGTAAAATAAGCTCTATAACTTTCTTTAGCAAATGATTCAGGGTTTTTACTTATACCATAATCACCAACAAAAGGTGTTGCATCACCTAAAACGTTTGTTGAAGATATAAGCTGAGGATTACCGTCTGCGTTAAAAAGAGAGTCTTTATTAGAAGTTATACTAACAACTCTATCTTCACAGAAAGCAACTAAACTAATTCTTCTTTGAAATAATTTCTGTATACTACCGTATGTAGGGTTTAAATCTTTAGTTATTTTTTCAGCCTGTATAAATTGATTAAGATTATTTACGCTTGATGTTGAGTTGTAAATACCAGAAAATATTAAACCACTTTTTCTATGTTCTTCTTTATAATCTTGTTCTAACGTTATAGAAGCTTTAACACCGTTAGTAATTTGTGGNGCGTTAAAATCATCTCTTATTCTATTAGACTCTATACCATTACCAAATGAAAAACAATTATTCCAGCTTAAACCTTGTTCTAAGCTAGCATCTATAGTAGGATCAACATCAAAAATCGCAACTGTATTACTTTGAAAATTTGGAGTAGGTTTAATTCTTAAAGTTACAAAACTTCCATCATCTTTATAAAACCTAATTTGTTTACCATCGTAATCAATAGTAGATCCACTAGCATCTTTTACGTTAAAGCCACTAGTTAAAGAAACTTTAGTGCCAGTTAACCACTCTTGAACAAATATATCTTCATCTACAATTACTTCACCAACTCTAGCTTCTTCTAAATTTAATATTTCAACTCTAGAACCAACAGGTGCTAAAAGCTCGTTAGTATCTTCATTTACTACAAAAGGATATGCTGAGCTAGCTTCGTAGTATATATCTAAACCTTCATCAATTTTTGGTTCTGTTTCCCATATAGCTGCTACATCTCTAAGTTTACCAGTTAATATATTTGGATCTTTTGATAAAAATTCTATATCTACTAAAGGACTGCTTCCGTCTCCATTAGCATCAAGAAGATTAGTATCACCTAACAAACTAGTTATATCTTGATCTATTTCAAATATATAACATATTCTTCTATTATTTCTTTTACCAAAGTTTTCTATTCTATTTTTTAACGTAGTAAGCTTTACGGGATCACTAGTATCTTGAACCCAAGCAACAGCAGCTTCTTCAACACTATTACCACCAAGTACTATATTANCAGAAACTACGTTTGTACCGTTGTTATTAGTAGATACACCATCCCAAGCTTTATAAGCTCTCCAAGGGGTATGGTTGTATAATTTTTTTGTTTGAACATCACTTACTATTGTTATTACAGTATCGTTAGTATCGTTTGAAAATTTAAACTTACTATTCTTTTTTAAATTATTTACAAAATCTCTTATAGCACCATCTGTGTCTTCACTTTCAGGATAAGCTGGGTTCCATTGATTTTCGTGTTGATCTTTATAAAAATTATCATAACCTTGACCAACACCAGGTGCTGGTGGATCAAACAAAGCATCTCCATTAGCATCATAGTTACCTTCCATAAATAATGTTGTTCCGTTTTCAGAAAAATAACCACCACCCCATATACCTTGTAAATTATCAGCAATACTTCCAGGCCCTACTAAAGGCGAGGTTGTTGTTACACCAAGAGGTGCAAAGCCGCTATGTAAATCAACACCAGGACCTAAAAATGATAAGTGTAAATAGTGTTTACCGTCTTGTTGACTATATACTGTATAATCAAAATCAAAACGATCTTGTATTTTACCTTTTAACCAAACTCTATATCCTTCATGATCACTAGCAGTATGACTTGGCCCTGTAGTTTGCACATAACCTTCTAGACCATTAATATCTTTATTAACAACTATTTCACCCGTACTTCCAACTTGAAGATTATAATATAAAGGTTTTGTATCAAAAACGTATCCTGTTGAAGTAGATGTGTTATAATAAAATGATCCTGCATTAGTTGTCCAACCTCTAGCAGGATCACTTCCGTCCCAAACAGGCTCTGGATAATACTGTACACCTGAACCTCTATAAGTTTGCCCAGACTGTCTAGCATAGTTATTGTCATCTATCTGGCCAGCTACAAAATAAGCGTTATCTATAAAAAATGTTCTTGAATCACCGTCATAATTAGAACCAGCGTAGCCTGAGTTTTGTGTCATTACTGAAGCCCAAGCAACTTCTGTATTTGTTAAAGTAGCACCACCGTTTATAANGTCTAATTTATTAGCTGTGCTAAGTGTTGGATAACTACCGTTTATCAAACCAGTAGTTGGATTACTTCCACCATCAGCACTTTCAACATACCACCTTATAGGTTTTTTAATACTAACTATAAATTGAGAAGTTAAATCTGGTTGTGCGTTATATTCAATATTGTTTACAGCAGCTCTACTAGCTACTATTTTTACAAAAAATTTACCTGAAAACTCATCTAAATCTTTTTGTTCTTTTCTTTCAAACTTTAAAACTAAATCAGCTTTTAAACCGTTAGTCGTATCATTTGCTACACCGTTTACATCAGCTAGTTGAGCGTCTTTTAGTGTTATTTTTCTATTAAGTTTAACTTGATAATTATCGTTAACAAAAAGTATAGAAACTACTTTATATTTTTCTGAAGTTTCTACATTGTCAACACGGTTTTCAAAAGACATATACATATTGTTAACGTACATGTTTTCATTATCACCATCATCTGTTAAAGAACCACCAGCGCAATCATTAATCCAAGCGTCTCTTCTGACATAAACCATATCTGTTTCTTGATCTATTCTATACGTAGCGTCTCTCATTAAACCACTAGTAGAGTTAGTTAAAAAACTAGTAACACCTGCTGTGTTTTGAGTTGCTAAACCTAAAGATAAATAATCAAATTTTATTTGATCAGGCGCTTCATTATCTATAGCTAATATTTTAAATTTATTTTCTAAACTTACTTGCTCTTCGTTACCACCAACTAATTTTTTTAGTATTAAATAATCTTCTTCTGAAACTTTATTTCTATCAGACGATGGAAAAGTAATCCAAACATGATCTTCTTCATTATCAAAAACATTTAATCTTGAAGGTATGTAAGCCTTGTCCATTATTAGATTATAGTACTCACTAGAAGTTTCCTTTATATAATACTTATAATATTCTGCCCAATGAGGAGGTGCTGCTTGTGGTGAAGTTATACCTAAACCAGATCTTGCTGTTATTTGTAACGTTTGACTAGCAGATAAGCCAATATCAGATTTTTCATAATTATACCAAGGTATCTCTACAAAACCATCGTCAGAAGTAAACACAGGTGTTTCTCTTCCATACTTATCACCTAAAACAAAACCAACTTGATATTTTCTTTGTGATTTTACAGACTGTATACCACCATCGTTAAAAGATTTTTTTATATTTCTAACACCATAATCTGCTTTGAAAAAGTCAGCTGTAGTAGTATTACCAAAAGGATTTAACAAGCTGTGTCCTTGTGTATAATTACCATAAATTAATCTATTACCTGTTATTTCTTGTGCTAATGCTTTAGTAGGAACAGCATCAAAAACTCTTAATATTTGATTTTCAGGTATTGCAGAATATATACTCTCTGATTCTATAAGACAAGAGTTGTTAGTCCAATCAGATGATGGATCAGTATCATAGTTTATTTTTTTTATAGAAAAAACAACATTGCTACCTTCTTGTTTATAAAGTATTTCTATTTGAACAACGTCTTTAGGTGTATGACTTGTTACGAAATTTTTTAATTCTACAGACTTTATATTATTTACCATAGCGGTATTATAAGACTCTACAGAAGAATAAGCATCGTCTTGACTATAGTCTTCGTTATACAGAGCATTAAAAACAACATCTGTAAAAGGACCAAAAGCAGAGTATTCACCGTCTTGGTATTTATATCTGTAAGAAAATCTTGGGAATATTTTTTCGAATAATTTAGTTGACGTTTGCCCGGTAGGTTTGTTTATTATTACGTCAAGTTGAGATTTAGGATTTTTACGTATAACTGTAATGTGACTTTCGTTTATATCACCTTTATTATCACCATCAACAATTAACTCAGTGTGAGTTGCTAAATTAAGATCTGTAGTTGTTGTTCCAGCTATACAAGAGTCTATGTTTATTTTTTTAGGCTCATTATAACCGTCTGTAAAAAATAATAAGTTATCTATAATATTTATACCAGTTATTATCTTTTCTGTAAACTTTAAAGTATCTTGTTTTGTGTCTACTAAAACTAACTCAACATTACTATTTTCTAAATCATATTGAACTATAGCATCTATTAAATTAGGTTTTGTAACAAACCAATAAAGTTTATTTGTTTTTTCATTAGATATACTACCTATACATTTAAAACCTGCTGGAATTATACTATCTAAACGCTCATTACCTAATATATTCTGAACTGTACCAACATCAGATTCATCTGATACAGAAACCTTAACATTAAGAGCTTCTCTATACTGACCATTAGGTATAAGTCTTTCATCAAGGTCTTTATTCATCTTACCTTGAGTAAAAGTGTTTTTAATCTCCGGCATATATTAGTGTTTTATCCACTTAGATTTTCCTCTAAGTACTTGTGTTATTTCTTCTAATTTAATATTTGATAGTCTTAGCTTTGCTTTTCTAGTAGCAGCAAACTTTTCTTTTTTATATCTTCTAACTATATATTCTGGTATATTAGCTCTTGTAGATAAAATAGCATACATTATATGCATGTATAACGCTTCTTGTGCAAATTTATGTACTTGCATTTCTTCTTCTGTACCTAAACCGTCACTTATATAATCTAATATAACTGTTTTACCACCTACATTAGAACTAAAGTTTATTAAACCTTTTAAATTATCAATATAAAAAGATCCGTTTATTTGAGCGTACTGAGGATCAAGACCATATCTTTCGCCAGAAACTAAATCATAAGTACCATCGTCATACCTATTCATATCATCATTTGGCTTGTGTGATTTATATCTTTCCCAAGTTATAGAATCATTTGTTTGTAAATCTCTAGGTAATAAATCTACTGTAGATAAACCGTTAACAGCAGAAACCTCTGAAATAGTATTAACAAAAGTGTGTTGAGTTGGTAAAGTTGTTCCTATAACACCATCAGCAAGAGTTTCAGATGTATTAACNTCTACATAACTATTAATTATAAAATAAACTACACTATGATTAGAAACGTCTACATCTAATTGTTGCGTTCCGTCTGAAGTATATTCCATAAAACCAAGATCTGGATCAATAGTGTTTTTACTAATAAAATTTGGATTATTATTTATTTGCTGTGGTGTACCTTTTGTTTTAGTATTATTAACACCAGGTGTTGTTTGAATACCTATTATAACTCTACCATCAGGTACGTTTTGACTATGACTAACAGCATCGGCAGTAGCTTGAGTAGACGTATTGTTAAAAACATCTACAGTACCAGATATTCTTAATGTACTCATATTAGACACGTCAAGTTTTTGCCAGCAAGACAAAACTCTACCATCATGATCTAGATTATTAACAGGATTTATAGGTTGTGAAACGTGAGTAAATTTTAACGCTTCTAAAGTAGCATCTGATTCTATATTAAAACCACCACCAAAACCTAAATAACCAGACGGTGCTGAACTGTTTCCATTTCTTTGAACGTTGCTTAAATGTGTTTTTTTCCATCTTGGATGTATTCTACCTTGAGCGCTTGCAAAACTATTTCCTAACAACAACTCTACGTCATCTGAAAACTCATAAGTACCATCAGGTTCCTGTGCTATTGAAAATGGATTAGAAGTTTTGTTAACTGGATATAATCTATGTTTAATACCAGCATTATCTACAAAAGCTAAACAAGTATAGTTAACATAATCATGAGGTAATATCATTGTTAAAGAAGGTGGTAATTCTATTTCTTGAGATTTTATAGATTTAAACGTATCAAACGATAATTCTTGCATTGCTCTTTGAGCATGAAAACTAACGTCTGTTTTACTTGCTTTGCTTATAATTTTACCCTCACCAACATAAGCAACCATAAATTGATTTATAATATCTCGTAAAGAGCTAAATTGATAGCTACCATAATCTTCGCCTTGATAATATTCTCTTTGAGTTTGATTTAGTAATGCCATTTATTTATGCTTTTTGTTGTTGAATATTTTTATTATCTTCTGCTACACCAATTTGGTATAAAGAATTATCTTTCATTGTTATACCAGCATAACTTAATATTTTATTTACAAGTTCTGTTTGTTCTGAAGCGTGTATTTCAAAGTGATTGTGGTCAAGAGCCGTGTCGTTGTATATAGCTTTTTCGTTAACTACTAAATAAGTCCAATTAGCAGGAACTGGTTTTCTAATATAATTTAAGCTTACAGAGTTTATTACTGCATCACCATAAATAGATATACCATTTTCATTTTTTATATACACAGGTTTTTTATCAGTGGGTTTACAAAGCGGAACATCTTTAATTTCTAAAAACTCTTTTTGTGTAACATATTCTACTGGCTTGTTATTAAAAACAACAGTTTGTATTTTGTATAAGTCTCCTGGAAGTGAAGAGCTAGATGAGTAACTTACGTTTGAAACTTCAAAAGCAGCTATTTTTTCTTCTAATAAGTTTACCATATCAGAGTAACTAGTGTCATTACCTGGTACTCTAGTAAATTGATTTAGATCGTAAAAGTATTGCTCAAAAATACTCATTTGAGCTTGATTTGCAAACAGATTAAACTCTTGAGGTGTTATATAACCTCTTTGCTCTTTGTTAGCTAGAGCTAAAACTGTTTGATACACTGTATTTACGTTTACCATAATATTTTTTTATTGTAGTTTGTAATCGCCCCGTAGGGCGACTACCACTACAGTTTGATTAACTATTTAATCTTTTTTCTATATTTGCATATATTTCCATACCTTCATCAGTTTTAAACCAATGCGCTAAAGCAGTGTATGGATGCTCGTCAAAAGGAACTGTCATGATTTTTCTTTTGTTAGAACTCCATAGGAAGTTTCTTTGATCGTCAGATAAATCAATTATTCCAAGTTCTACAGCTTTAATACCAAAGTTTCTAAGCTGAACATTGTCATCAGCGGCTAATTCTAAGAACAAAGCAGGGTTGTTTCTAGCAAATACTAGTAAATCACGCTTAAGCTCTTTAGAACTCATCTCTGATACCTTAGAACCAATTTCTACTCGCATAATAGCTTCTGCTAAATCAACATCTATTTGTCTAGCCATTAATATTGCATCAGCCTCCATTTCTAGCAGTTCTATTTCATTAGCAGCTTCTTCAACCGCATTATGCTCATAAAATATTTTATCTTTAAATGGGTGTAAATCTAATAATTTTTGTAAAGTAGTTTTTTCTTTTTCTACAAACAGAGCACCATTTCTAAATATAATATGCTCTAATCTTTGATCACCTGTCATTTCATCAACAAATGGTGTTCTTTGATTTTTTGTATACTTTAACTCTCTTTCATAACCTTTTTCTTCATCAAAATAATATATGTCAGAACTTTTTAACATATACGATAAAGGTTTATTTCTACCTTTCAAATAATATAACCTGTTTTTTATTTCCCATTTTGGTTTTACAGATTCAACTTTTTTTGGTTTCGGTTGTTCTACAACCTGTGGTTTTTCAACAGCCACTTCTGTTTTTTGATTTTTTGCCATAATATAATATATAATAAAATTAATAAAATAAAGGGTCGAGGCCGAAGCCTCGATCCTTAATAAATAGTTTACTTCATTAACATAAAGTTGTTAGCACCTTGAGTNANTAAACATCTTTCNGNTAAGAAATGTAGTTGCATAACGTCTAATGCAGATGTAGCAGCACCAACAGAACCAGTAACCCAAGTTTTTAATCTTCGGTCATCAGTTTGTGAAGCTCTATATCTTACGTGTAAGAAAGGACGCTTCATACTCGCACCAACAGTTTGATCATAAACTGAAGAAGTACCAGCAGGAATTAAAACCCCTCTAATCGCAGATCCAGCACCAGCAGCATCGTTAACACCACCTCTTGTAGCTTTGTCATTTAAGTATCTAAAGTCAGACTTGTAGAAGTCATAAGAACCTCTTCTGAAACCAGTGAAACCTAAATTTAATGCCATATCTTCAGAGTTGTTAAATACTCCGTAAGAAGTACCACCAGCTCCGTAAGAGTTCATTGAAGCTAACATATCATCAATAGCTAAGCTAGTTGATCTG
>FUFK010043579.1_pt1 | contig 25129 bp, 27 predicted proteins | sample 1021851 | NCBI WGS metagenome assembly FUFK01 (sample SAMEA51879418, study PRJEB19060) | metagenome | reverse complement strand
CCGTTTACTGAAGAACCTGCAAGTTGGTAAGACGAGCCATCAAATACTTTTAATTTACCTGCAGTCGTATCAAAGACAAGGTCTCCTGTATCGTTGCTTGAACTTGGTACTCCTGCTTGAACTCTATATCTTTCAGCAAAACTATTTATTCCTGATAAATTAGAAGCAACNGNNTTNACATTGGCTATTGAACCACCAACATTATTTACATTCGTAATATCACCTGCAACTGCATTAATATTTGTTGCGTTGCTATTTACTGCGTTAATGTTTGTTTCGTTTCCTGCTACTGCATTNATATTGGAAGCGTTTGTNTTTACTGCATTNATATTTGCAATGTTCGTAGCTACTGAATTGACGTTAGCAATATCAGTACCAACAGCATTTACATTAGCAATATTATTTGCAACAGCGTCAATTTCTGGTGACGCTTCTTGTAAGTCTTGTGCAACTGTTTCTATTTCTGAGACAGCTTCATTTAAATCATTAGCAACCGTTGTAATATCGGCTATGTTNGTAGCTACNGTATTTACGTTAGTAATNTTAGTNGCTACNGTATTNATGTTTGTAGCGTTAGAATTTACTGAAGTAATATTTGATAAGTTGTTTGCTACGTTTGTGACCTGCGTAGAAATTCCTGCAACTGTATTTATGTTTGCTAAATTAGTAGATATAAAACCTTTGTTTACAGCGTCATTGTTATTGACTGGGTCAGCAACATTTTTAATTCTTTTATTTAAAGCGTCAAAGGTATCATCAGTTGCTAACTTCATAGCACTCTGACTTTCATCATTAATTTCTTGTGCAATNAAGAAGTTTTGGTCTGCTGATTTATCNAAGTCACTTTCTGTTAATACAGAGCCATCTTGGAAATCAACAAGTCTAGCGTCAGTTGGTGTTTCTCTTTTAATTAATACAACAGTACTATTTGCAGGATTACTGTTCATTACAACATTGCTTCCTGATATTGTGAAAGCAGTTGTAGAAACTCCATCTAAAAATACTTTTACGTGTGTGCTATCTATAAAACTAAATGTTATAGCAAACGTACTTGTGTTTCCGTCAGCAGTATAGCTGACACGTGCATTNAACGACATATNTTATTTTTCCTATTTACTAAATTGATACAATTCATCTAAATCAGTAGGTTTTATTTCTAAACCTAACTTTAATTTATTTGAATTATTATTTACCGAATTAATTGAATTTAACAAAGTAAACTTACCAGTATCATCTTTAGTACTGGTAAAAGTTTTAGCTTCTTTTATTATTTGTTCTTCAACTGCTGTATGGTAATCTTTAATTATACTTCTTAATAATTTAGCCCTACCACCAATATCTTTATTTAATTTATCAATGTTTCTAGGGTCACTAAGTTGTTTGTATTGATTTGAATTGATTGCTTCTAATAATGCTTTATTCAAAGATTTATTACCAATTCTTATTTTTCTTAATAACTCTTGTTGTCTATTATAAGCAGTCTGACCTTTACTATTTGTAAACAATCGTAAATCAATATCACCTCTAAGAGTTTCTTTCATACTTGGAAAGTTAATACCAAGTCTTAATACTTCTTCTAATACAGGGTCTGTTGTTTGTTTGTTTAAAGTAAATGGATTAAACATACCATTAATTAATCTTTCAGTTTCAGTGCCTTGTATTTTCAAAGCATTACCTCTGAAGTCATATCTAAATTCTATTTCTGCTGTACCAGTTCTTCTTTTAACTTCATCAAAGATACTCTCTGTATCTCTGTAAAATGGGTCATTAATAAATTTTGTATAAATATTAGGAACAAAAGAACCAACTTTACTTCTAGCATATCTATCAACTTTGTTAGGGTCATCACTCGTGATTACTTCCATAAAATCAGCTAGACCTTTTAAATAAGTTTTACTTGCTAAGTTTCTAGTTATTGCTGAAAATCCTGCTGATATACTATTTGTAATTTTTGTAGTTGGATTTATATAATCGCTTACATCACCACCCATTCTGTAAGTGTGTAATAAAATATTACTACCAACTCTTTCTATTTCTTCTTCTGTTAATTTATCATAGAAAGCGTGATAGTCAGCTACCATACCAAAGAAAGCACCAAAAGGGTCAAATCTTCCAAACTCTCTGTATTTATATGTCTGACTTTCTTCATCAAAATATCTGTATGCGTAAGGCACTCTACCAGTTGAACGTCTTAAATCTCTAAACTCTTTTGACTTAGAAAGTTTCTCTCCTGATAATTGACCTTGTACTCCTGTAATATGTCCATTTCTNTATAAGTATGAAGCATATACCATTAAACTCATACCAAGAGCCATTTGTCCTCTAGCTTGTGCCATTTTTTCAGCACCATTTCTTCCAAAGAAATCGTCTCTTACTTCTCTCCTAATAAATCCTAACGGTGTTCTATCAACTACATTAAGCATTAAGTTTACTGGTGTTCTAGTAAACGGAAGTATTTGTTTTAATATTGGATATTCATTTGTAGTATCAGCTATTCTTTTAAAGATACCAGTGACTTGATTTGTGTACGTACCTCTTTCAGCTTTTTCTAAAATATCAGATTTAGTTGCTCTACCAAAATCATCAAAGCCACTTTCAAAATGTTCTATAACAAATTGTTCAAACTCAGATATTGGTTTTCTAGTACGCCAATCAGTAGCAACAATTTTATCTTTACTTAAACCATTTTTGATTGCACGTCTTATTCCATCTTTTTCTAACTCTGCTCTGTAAACTATTTGTTTTGCAAATTCATCTTCAGCATTTAAAAATCTGCTTGGTAATCTTATAACTTTACCAAGATTATTTATAAATTTACCAGATAAAGAACTATTATCTATAGTCTCAACACCCTCAACTAATTTTGTTTTTTGTATNGATTTTCTAGGTGTTTCTAATTTTGTTCTAGAAGTTAATATTGTATCTTCTTTTTTAAGTGCTAGTGCAGAATATTTTATACTATCTTTTAAATATCTACCCATACCTGCATACGTTGAGAGTGCAGGTTGAAATTCATTTCTAAGTGCATTTACCTTTTGAGGATTTTCTAACAGCTTAGTAGTTAATTGACTACCTATCATTTTTTCTAAAGGTCTTACAAACACATTCATTAGTGTTGAAGTGACATTTATAATATGAGTTTTAGGATTAGATAAAAGTGCATTAATCCACACTTCATTTGCTATATCCCAAGTTCTATTATTTGATACAGCTTTAAATACTGTTGTTAAATCAGCGTCACCAGACGCACCAATTTTTTCTATAAATTTATCTATGTCACCACCATATTCATCAAACTCTTTTATAGTAGCGTCCATATCTTTTGCTACCTGAGTATCAAAACTTGTAGCTGATAATCTTTGAGTTCTAGCAACATCACTTCTAATACCTAACTTAGCTTCTCTCATTAATTTATATTTAGGTAAAAGAACTCTAGTTAATAATGTTTTTGCTTTAGGTTCTTTTGTAGAAATTCTAGCCATTCTTTTCATACTACTTTGTAGAAAAGTTAAATAACTATTTAATGCAACAACCTTTGCAGGTGCTTGTTTTACTACGTCTCTTAATTCTAATATATCAGTTTCTAATACACCACTTTTATTTTCATACATTTTTCTTGCTTGACGTTCTACCATTTCATCAGTCAAGACAATTTTCTTTTCTTTAATAAGTTTACTGTATGCTTTTTCAAAAGCGTCCAAAGAGAGAAGACCCTCTTTATCCATATTAACCATTTGTCTAATATTAAAATTAGTAGACAAATCTAAATCTTCTATTGCTTTATTGAAGTCACCTACATTCTTAGTATTTTTTTGTGCGTCTTTGAAACCTAAGAATATACTATCTTCTAAATCTTTTTCTAAGTTTTTTACTACTTCTGTTTCTAATTTTTCAGGAAGTGGTTTATATTTATTTAAAACAATTTCTTCTTCTTTAATACTACTTAATGCTTTTTCGTCTTCTTCTAATTGTTTTTTATTAAATTTTTCATTGTTGGCTTGTGCCTTTTTATTTTTATACCATCTAAAAGCCCTGAAAGTTCCCTCTAATGCACCACCTAATCCTGCACCCTCTAGTGCATTTTTAAATCTTGCTTCATAGAAAGTATCATCTGGGTCTGAAGATAAATATTCAAACAAAGGATTATTTAAGTCAGGTGCTTGGTCTGTAATAATATCTACTAATCTACCAGTATTTTCATCAAACGCTTGGAAATCAGCTATACTTCCCCTTGCTACTGATTTAGCTAATTGACCTGTACCTGTTGTAGCTTTAACACCTTTTAATAATTTACCACCAGTAAACCAACCAGTAAGAAATTGTGATACTCCTTTAGTTAAATTACCTGCAATAGTATCTGGGTCTTTTTCAAAGTCAGGTAATTGTATTGCGTCTTGNACACNTGCTTTTCCAAAGAGTGGGTCTTTTAATCCTCTTTCTTTAAATTCATCATAAGACACATACTCCATAAATCCATTCTCAGCTTCATCACCGAAAATAAATCCACCTATATTAGTCTTTTCTCCTAAAGTGTCACCTATTCCCTCAACTAGACCTATAGTTGCTTGGACACCGTCTCTTACTCCATCTACTGCACCTAGACTTATGTCTGTAAGTAAACCTCTTTTTTCACCAGATTGTGGTGTTTCCTTTTCTGGTAAGGTTTCAAAAAATGCGTTGATTTGCTCGTCAGTTGTTCCATCAGGAAACTGNTAAGTTTTATTCTGATACTTTTTATTTATTGGCATTATTCACTACCTACTTCAGCAACTAGCTGTTTATTGTTTTTTTCTTGTTTCTCTGCAATTCTGTCATATTCTTCCTGAGTTATAGCTTTAGGATTATCACGTTTGAATTTTCTTAATCTTGTACCTGTTAAATTTTCAGGAATTATTACAACTTCAGATAAATCTATTTTTAACTCAGGGTCTTCTATTACTGGGTTTCTTAATTCTTTTTTACTTTTTTTCTTTTCTTCTGGTTTTATTAATTGATTTTCATTTACAATTATAGGTGTCTCATCAGAACCCTCGCCATCTATTGTGACTTCTCCACTTTGTGCAGTCTCACCCTCAATAGTCACTCCACCTTGTGTTAGTAATTTAGATTTTGCTTTAGAATATTCTTTACTTATAAATTCTTCAAACTCTGTTTCTCTATCAATAGGTTTTGCATAATTAGTTATTGGATTATCCTTTAACCATTTTCTAGCTTTTAGTTCTAATTTTTCTCCTATTAATTCATCATAACTAGCAATCTTAGAACTTTTGTTTCCTCTCTTTGCTATATCTTCTAAATCAGCTTTAAAATATACAAATTCATCTGAAGCCAATAAACCATCTTTACCTGTAAATTTATATGCTTTAACAGTATCTTTTGCTTTATAATAATAATTTGAAGTCATATTAGGAATATTACTTTTTAAATATTCTAATGCACCCTCAAAATCATTTGCTTTTAATTTTTTTCTAAATTCTTCTTCTACGTAAGGTTTAGTTTCACTACCAAAACCAACGTCTCTTTTATTATATGCGTCTCTTACTTTGTCTTGTTTATATCTACTAAAAGTTTTAAATCTTGGGTCTTTCTCTGCGTCAGTTAATGTTTCAAATTCATCAGCGTAATCATCAGCTTCAAGGTCTTCTATTTCTCTTTTATTTTTCTTTTTCGTTATTAGTTCATTTTCTTCTTGTTGTATTCTGTCATCAATCTTTTCTCTAATTACATCTAAATCATCTTTGATAGATAAATTTTTGTCTAACGTATCTGTACCTAATTGAACATTTTTAGGAAGTTCTCTTAACAATTTTTCTGCAAATTCTAAGTCACCAGTGTTAGTAGCATAATCTGTAAGTGCTTCTATAAAATATTCTCTTGCAGTAAGATTACCTAAACCATTTGCAGTTTTGTCTTTTATAAATAATTCAATACCATCACCAATNTCAGACATTGATTTATTTGGGTCAAAGAAACCTTGAACACCCTCTTTAAATAATATTTTATAATCTTCTTTTATTTTACCCATTTGTGATTGAACGTGGGTATTAAATAAAGAATTTCTTGTTCCTGAAGTTTTAGTAAAGAAACCTTGTTCTAATTTTTCAGGACTAAATAAACCTAGATTATTTTCTTGTACGAATTTTGTTAGTTCGTCATTATAAAATTTATCAAAAGCATTTGGGTCAGGATTTTCTAATACATTCATTTCTACATATTTTTGAGAAACAATACTTTTAAATTTTTGTGCTTTTGAATTTAAATCTAACTCTTGTAATTTTTGTATGTAGTATGGATTAGCTTCTTTTGGAATATTACCTTGTTCTACTTGTTTAGAAAACTTTGCCTTATTTTCGTTATAATCTTTTATNGCTTGTGCTTCATTTTCTTTTTTAACTTTTTCTTCTTTTTGAATTACTAAATCAGTTCCTGCACCTGCAACAAATCTATCTAAAGACTTTGTAAATATTTCTACTGTTGGGTCTACAGGTTTTGCTTCTGGTTTATAGAATAAATTAAAATCAGTAGAAAGAACTTTTGGTAATTCTGCTTGAAGATTTAATTCTGGTGTGGTTCTTTTCTTAGCCATTATATTCCAATACTCCCATCAGGATAAACTCGTTGTCCATAAATATTTGTAGTTGAACCACTGTTATTACCAAGATTAGGTTGGGAAGCGTCAGGATTTAATCCTCTAGCGTCTTTCATTGCTTGAACACCATAATAAGTATTAGCAACATTTAANGCACTAGATACAAATAATAAGTTTGGATTTGGTGGTTGAACATAAGTTGATTGTGCTTTCTGTCCAAATTGAATTGCTTCTAAATTTCTTTCAAATTGATTTACGTTTAACGCTAAGTTTCTTTGTAAAGCAGAATTATAATTACCCTCAGTTCGGTAGTAATCTCTCATTAAACTCTCTTGTGAGCCAGATAAAGCTAATCCCTCTGAACCTGCAACAAATCTTGCTCTAGCTTTTTTAGACCTAATACTTGCTTCAAATCCTTTTTGAGAACTTTTAGCTATTTCTTGTCTAATTTTTAATTGTTCAGTTGCATATCTTCTAATAGCGTTTTGTCTTGCAATTTCATTCTGTCTTTTCTGTGCTTCATACTGGGCTTTTTGCTGTGCTTTCGCCTGTTGAAATTGTAAAAAAGACGACCCTGCACTTGCTATTAAAAGTGCCGTTGTTGGTTCTACACACATATTTTTATAAACTCATAAAAGGGTTTTTGAGATACTCCATATTTAATTTTTCGTAAAAATTTAAATCCACACCATTTAAGCCATCTGATATGTAGTTCATTTCTACAATCAACAAAGTTCCATAGCATTGGATATTGTTTGTTTAAAAAGTCTACGACCTTTCTNCTTTCTCGTAAGAAAGAAAATCGTATTCTAAATATTTCTTCTGACGCTAATAACCATATAGCACCTCGTTTACTTACTCCAAACATACCTACTGGTACATCATCTTTGTCTACAATAGTAAAACAAACTTCTGAGGACACGTATGATTTAATTAATCCACCATAAGGTGTTAATCCTGTTGCGTCTAAAATTTCTCTTTTATCTTCATAACGAAGTCTGTCTGCTAAGTAATTGCAATCTTCGTGTCTAGATAAACGAAATCCGTTAAATTCTTGTTGTTGCTGTGACATAGAAACCTTGCCAACTTGCATTTATAAAGTTGCTCGGTAAGTGACTATTATTTTTTAGTTTGACTGTTAGCTTATCATTTTCAGATTGTACTGCAAAATCAAAATCTCCATCTTCTAAATTGATTGTTCCTGTAAGACCTGAACCTAAAACCGTACCTGTAAAAGTTGAGTTAGAAGTATTACGCCCTACTGGTGTCACCTCTGTCGTAAAAAATCCTGTATCATTAAAAGAAACCGACCAGTTTCTAATTTGTAATCTACCCTCTTTTACTGATATTCTACTTCCTACACTATCAGCTACTTGGATAAATTGTTGAGAGAATTGAAANTCAAATTCATATTGCTCTCCTATGAAAAAATTCTGTGCAGTTATATCACCAGAAACTACAATACTTGTTCCTGATTGACTAACTGTGGCAATTTCTTGTCCTGCCTTATTTGAAGCACCAGACCTACCTACAACTTTCATAGTATTAGTTATTGTGTAAGGTAGTGTTATTGTTGTCTGGTTTGTTCCTGCATTATAACTTTCTGTAATCTGAGTGTTGTTAATTTTTCTATCTAAATGAGTAAGATAAGTTTCACCAGTATCTGTAAGTGCAGGTGAAACATCAATTGTTTCTAAATAAACTCCATCACTTCTTTCATTTACAATAAATAAAGTGTTTTCAATAAAATCAATATTTAATATTTTATCTGAAGTTGTAGAACCATAAGTCCACTTATGCCACGCAGATTGTAGTCTTTTATTTTGTGCTACATAATATTGAAAGACATACAAAGCATTTTCTTCGTTGCTTGATAAAGCTATCAATATATTTTCAGTAGTAGAAGTAGCTAATTTAAAAACATTAGCAGGTACAAACTTAGGTACGTTTGCTGTTATGTCATCTGCTTTCTTTGTATCTGTATCAGACGCTACGAAAAATTCTCTTACTCCTGAAAAGTTTCCTTTGTTAAAAGTAAAGAAGACATTTGAACCTGAACCTACAGGTTTTACTCTTTTGTCTGCTTCAAATTCTGTAGTCACATTTATAGAAATATTACTTGCTGTTAGTGTTGCACCACCAGTCACCATAAATTGTGATTGCTCTGAGAATAGTAAAAGTTCTTCATCAAAAGAAACTGCGTGTTGTAGTATACTTACTTTAGTGTGAGTACTAGCAACATCTATTGGGTCAGTATCTAATGCTGAAGTCACTGTTTCAGGAAAGAACTCAAAGAACTCTCCACTTCTAGACATAATTACATTCTCATCTGCAAGTACACCTAGTCTATTTCTATGAAAGAAAATATCATTCATCTTCTTTCCTATAAAGCTAGGGTCAGGTGCAGAGTTTAAGTCTCCTGCCACTCTGCTACCCAACGCAGGAACATCATATTGAGTTCCACTGATAGTGTAATTACTGCCATCAATTTGGGTAAATCTAAAATTTCCGTCAGCAGTTCTAATTAATATATGAGGAAATTTAGTATTTTTAATATTTGTTGGTGTTGCAGGTTTTAAAGTTTCTTCCCACAAATCAGTATTATATTTTACAAAATAATTATCAAAATTATTAGAAGCGTCACCAGTCACTTCAACAACCATTCCATTAATTGCAGGTTGTGGTAAGTCAGAAAAGTTTTGAACTTTATCTTTTACAACTTGTGAAGCGTCATCACCAAATCCATCAGAAGCAGATATATTTAAAGTTCCTGAAGATTTAGTTATTGAAAAACTGCTGTCTCCAATATTGGCTAAAGTTATTCCTGACGGACTTCCAATTGCACTTTTTAATCCATCACGAATAGCTTTAGTATCTGTGTTTGACGAAGTAAACGTAGTCGTAGTTCCGTCAATTGTTATTGAATACGGTGTACTATTAACACCTTGTAATACTGAATAAACTGCTTGTTCTACTTTAGCAGGACTTGTTGTTGTGTCCATTTCACAGGCAATGCTTTTATTTAAAACAAAAGTATTGTCAGCTACAGTGACTAAAACAAAATCATTTTTAGGGTCTGAAGAAGTCAAGTATGCAGAAGCACCAGTTTGATTGACTACTGTTTTCTGAACTCCATCAATTGTGTAAACTTCAATAGAACCATTTTTTACAATAACAACATATCTTTCTTGTGGGTCTCTATTGATTGTATGAACAAAGCAATTACCAAAAGAAGAAGAAGATAATTTTGCAATGTAATTAGTTGGTGGTCTTTTTTTAAGACCCTCAACAACAGAACTAAAACCATTTATTTGGGTTGTTGCTTGTGAACTTAGTCTTAGAACCTCTGGTTGCTGACTAACACCCTGAACTAAATTAGGAATTGTTCGTGATACTAAAGGCATTAATAACCTCTATTGTTTCTTGCTATTGTATAGATTTGTTCTGGTGTATCAAAAATTGTAAAATCACCAGTTCTAGCTTCAGCGTTTCTTAAAATTGACAACGCTTGTTTTTCGTCTTCTTGTGAAAATTTATGTAAAGTATTCGCACCAAGTGTTCTATCGTGAAACACTCTAGCACTTCGTATTGTTATATATCTTTTTGCTTGTTCAGGTATTTCATTAAAAGGTAATAATAAAACCTGAGTGACATCTTCAAAGTTTCTATCAAATATGTCAGTATTTTTTGCCATATTAAATAGGAAGCCATCACGTTGAACTAAATCATAATCAGCTTTAGGTACTAGATTTGGGTCTAGTTCTACTCTAACTACGTTAGTTCCTACTGGAATTTTGTTATTTGTATCTCTTGTTAAAGTTGCTTTATAGTGAGTGTTAAAGTGCCAACCTGCTGATTGAACTTCTCTAGAAACTTCTGATAAAACATTTTTAGCAACTGTACCATCAACNGGTAAACTACCACTAAGTGAGTTTAATGGTGCTTCACCAATTGTAGAAAGTATTGTATTTACTGCTTCTAACTCGGTAGTCCTAGTTGTTNTTGTCATTATTTTGGTAAATAGCTTTCTATTAGTTTGCTAAATAATTTTTTAATTTTAATTCTTAATTTACAAAACCAACACATCATATTTATTATCTCCTAAGACCAACTGGCGTAGATTGTCTCTGTTAATCTCTACGCCAGTAGTTATTTATTTATTATGATTTGTTAATTGATACTGCACATTCTGGTCTTAGAATGTTTGAACCAATCATCATTCTTGCAGTCATTAATGTTCCCATTCTTCTTGGGTCATAAGTACTTTCAAGAGTTAAGTCTTTTCTCTTTACAGTTCCTATTGCACCTCTTTGGAAGATAGTCGCAACAACGTCTGAAGCATTGACTAAGTAATCGTTGTTTTGTCCAGTTGCACTGTCAGTAGATGAGTTTACATAACTNTCTACTGCTGTGTTTGATTTGATTACTGGAACACCACCGATTGCTACTACAGAACCTTTGCCGAAATCACCATTGTTAGCTGAGAAATCTCTGCTTACAAGTTTATCAACATTAGCTAATTTGTAGTAAATATCTGGTGTGACCACCATATATCTTTCAGTTGATGGAACGTCATTCTCATCTAACTTTTGGATAGCTTCAAATACAGAAGCAATTAAGCTGTCCATATTTGTATCAGCGTCAGCGTCTACTATTTCAGTACCTGCACCAGTGTCACCACTGATATTTGCAGAACTTCTTGACGCTTTAACTACTAACTGAAGTAAGTGCTTATCAACTTTTTTTGCTAAAGCACGACCCATTTCATTTGAGAAGATACTTCTAACGTCAAAATGATTTTTTAGCTCATCAACTTCAGCAACGAATGTTGAAGAAATAAGCATATCATCAATATTGATTAGCTTTTCAGTTTGTTTAACAGTTGAGCCAGTTATCTCATTTCCTGCTGTATGATATTCTGCTGTGATTTTACCAGTGACTGGAAAAGAAGCAGATTTACCATTCTGAATATTTCTTACAGTAGTCATATTCATCATTTGGTTTTCTCTACCAAAAGCTGATAATACTTCACCACTGAAGATTTTCAAGAAAAGAGCATTAGCGTCACCTGTTGCTAGGTTTTGACCTAGTCTTGTTGGTGTAGCGTTTGCCATAGTTTATTTTCTCCTTATAACTATTTATTTATTATCAACTTATTTACTTTCATTCCTAAGTTGTCACTCGTAAGTGGCTAAGTTAGATTTTAATAAGTACACCCCTCTTATGAGAAGTGGTGTTCATTTGTGAAATCTTTTAGACATTATTTTCCAAAATTCTTCTTCAGAAATTTTTTTCTTTTTCTTTCTACGAAATNTTCGTGCCGAGTTTCCACGACCTGAGAGACCAGTAGACTGGCGAGAGTTTTTTATTTCCTTTGACATTAGCAAGTATAGGTTTCATTCTATCAAAAAACGCTTTTCTTCTTTTAGGGTCATCACGCTTAATACTCATATTAGCGTCACCAAATCTTACAGTCTTTATTTTATCGCCATCTTTAACAAAGACTTTAAATTTTTTATTACCTTTCGTCTCACGAATTATTTTATTTAATGGTTTTTTATCTTCCACCTCTATTTGCCTTTTTAAAAGTTCTTTTTTTATGTTTGTTCATTGAAGACATTTTAGGTCTTCTTGTACTTTGGCTAGTCTTTTTAAATCTACTAGCTGTCTCGTGTTCTATTTTATTGAGAAGATTATTCTTTTTCTTTGCCACCTACTTAGTAATTTTAAGTGCTTCACGGTGTGCAACTTTAAAAGATTTTCCCTTATTCATCAAAGCGTTCATAATTGCCATATGTTTTTTACTATGGTGTTTATTAGCTTTCTTTAAGAGTTTCTTTTCTTTTTTATCTATACTCATTACTTGATTTTAAGTTTTTTCTTTTTATTCATAGCAATTGCATTTTTCTTTTTGCTATTTTTTTTCTTTTTATTTTTTGTATGATATGGCATTATTTTTTCTTCCTCACTTTGTTTAATGTAGACATTCCAAAACTTCCTGAATACACAATAAGAATAGCCCACCAAAATTCCTGTGGTGCATTTCTTAATATTTCAAAACCTTTCTCCATAGTTGGTTGAGAAAAAGGTAGAAACAAAAACAAGAATATTAATGAAATTTTTATAGTTAAAATCTCATCTTTTATGGAATGTTCTTGTTGTTTGATTTGTTCAATAGAAACAGATTTTTCTGCTTCTATTTCTTTTGCTCTAATTATTTTATTCTTCTCCATCTTATGTTGAATAGCACCAATAGTTTTATCAGCTACTATTCTTGTCAAAGGATTTTTGAGAATAGGTAAAATAAAATTCAACATTATATCACCGTGCTTCTAGCAAGTTTTTCTTCTACTTCTTTTCTATAAGCAGGGTCTTTTGAATATCTTGGGTCATTCATTGCTTCAGTGACTTGTGCAACAGAACCAAAACTATCAGTGCTAGTATTATTCACACTACCCTCAAACATATTTTGTTGAGGACTATTTGGTGACATACCTGCTTTAGACATCAAACCTTGTACTGCAATTTTAACTTGTTCAGTACTACCATTATCAATTGTATCGTTAAAAGCGTCTTTTTCTGCTTGTGTTAAATTAGAAGAAGACCACTCTAAAAGTTGTGCGTAGTTATCTTGTCCACCTACAACTTGTTGAACTTCAGATACATCATTGTCTGCAAGTGCTTTTTGACCTGCAATATAACCATCAACTAAATCTCTAGGTAAACCCATAGCGTCTAGTTCTTCATAGCTTTTATCTGACAATTGATTATTTTCTATAAACTCATCATAGTATTTATCTAATTGTTGAACTTCTTCAGGTTGAGTATTTTCTTCAACACTCTCTGTTGGTTGTTCTTCTTGTTGTGGTGCTGACATTTTCTTTTCAAGTTCACCATACGCTTTTGCTAATTCTTCAGCAGACTTAAATTTTTCAGGCAACCAATTAGGTCTGACTTGTTGTTCAGAACTTTGTGTAATATTATCTGGCTCAGAAATATTTATACTTTCACCATTAGCATTAACTTGACTTTCGTTTACATTAATACCTTGTTTAGCTAAATCTTGTTGAGATTGCTCTAACGGTTTATTATTACTATCTGGGTTTATTTCTACTCTATCAGTACTCATTTTTTTCTCCTATTATTGGTTTTCCACAGACACTTCACCAGTTTCAGGATTTACACCTACTGAACTGCCAGAATTATTAAGTTGTTTTCCTGCTTCAACTAATACTCTAGGGTCTTGTAAAGACTGGGCAAGTTGTTGTGACTGTGCTTGTTGAGTTTCTTGTTGGATTTGTTCTTCAGTTTTAATTAATCCCTGAGTATCTATTTGATTTGCTACTGCAAATTTCTTAATAGCGTCTCCAAGATTAATATATTTACCAAGTGTTTCAGCACCTAAAGTACCTGCAAGGTCAGACATAAATTGTAATAATCTTAACCTATCACTTGCTCTACCCAATGCTTCCATACCAACAATAATTTTTGTTTTCACAATATCTTTTGGAAGTTCAGGTAAAAGTTTCTTTTGCCTTAGCATAGCTAACTTACTTGTTAAGTAAGGCAATTGAAATTCTGTTGTTAATATTCCATAGACACCACCAAGTGCGTCTTGTAATTCGTTAGCAACTAATTGTACTTCTGTTGCTGTCACTCTTTCTGCTTGTCTTTGTACTGAAGCATTTAATAGAAAAGCAAACTGTAATCGTTGCTCTATTCTATTCATACTTTCTAAAGCTACTCTAAAGTCACCAAACTTATTAGCTTGTAAAACTGAAACGTCTCCTGCACTACCCTCAATGATTGCACCATTAGGTGCTTTTGCTAAAGCTGAAGCCCTAGTTGTTCCTGACGGATTTACCATTAACAGCATTTTTGCTGAAGCAGAAGAACCCTCTAATATAGAACGTGATAATCCCTCTAAAGATTTTAAGTCACCAAGATAACTTTCTACGTGACCTCTACCATAATTCATACCATCAATTCTATTGAACCTTAACGCTATGAAAGGTGATTTATCTAAGTCATAAGAAGTTTGAAAAACAATTTTACCTTTGACTTCTTGCATAACAGAAAATTTATTTTTTTCTCTTTTTACACAAGTATATAAATTTATAGTTTTTTGTTCGTCTGTAATTTTATTACCAACAGCGTCTGCAATTTTCTTTGGTAGTGTTGTAGGTGATAAACTTTCTTTAATTATAATTTTTAAAACTTTACCTTGATTGTCTCTTTTAACTACATAGTTTTCTAATCTGTAAACTCTTAAACCATCTTCAGTTAATTTTAATAAAACATTTCCTGATACAATTAATAATTTTAATGCTTCATAAAAAGCAACTCTATCATTATTACTTTCAATGCTGTCCATTACAGCTTTTTCTATTTTAGCTAAACCTTGTTCTATTGTAGCTTTCTGTCTTGGGTCGCCTTGTACTTGTTTATAAACTAAATCATCAACATCTAATCTAAAGAATGGTGCTTGTGGTGGAAATAAAGCTAACATTAATTTACTAGCTAAATTCATTACACCTCTAGAACCNACTGATTGATATGGTGTTGGATANTTTGTTGCTGAGTTTGAACCTTTNTCTGGTACTANATATGGAATGGTAAGTTCGGCACTATCTCTTGCTCTTTCTAAATATATCTCTCTGTCAATCTCCATCTTTTGGTACTGACTTTCAATAGACGTTTTATCATCTATGATAGTATTACTACCAAACTCATATCTTTCCATTATGCACTCGGAATGTTAAGACCACTTCTTGTAAGACCAGAAGTAGCTAGAGGTATTCTTAGACTTCCTCTGCCTACTCGTCTTCTTGCTACTCTTGAAGCAACAGAAGTGTTTCTGCCTGACGCTTCACCTGTTGCAGAAGTTGGTGCTGTCTGCTGAGTAGTTGCACCTGAAACGCTTGGTGGCGTAGCAGGGATTGGCTCTGGTGCAGGTGGTGGTGCAGGGGCTTTAACTGAAACACACATATTAGTTTTCTCCTTGTATTTTAAATTGTTCTTTTAAATGATTGACAACTGACCTTTGTCCTGATTTATAAAAAATTTCTTTATCTGTATCTTTTAAATCAGCACATTTGTCAGGAAAAAGTTTATCTAAGTAATCAATCATTTCCTCAGTAATTACTGGGATTTTACTCTTTGTCATTCATTAGATACTCCTAAAGTGGTACTTAATGTTGATTTTTTGTGTCTGGCTTCTGCAATATGTCCTGCAATTGCTTGATAACCTGCACCATCAATATAATCATCAATGTTGTGTTGCCCTGCTTGTGACCTTGCAATTTTTAACAACGTCATCAATTGTGCAACATCTTCTGCATTTATATTAATTACAGCTTGAAACTTGTTTGTAAGATAGGCACTAAATAGTCTAGCAATATTCTCGTGATTTACTATTTTATCACCGTGAGTTTTTGCTCTATCATCACTTACTAGCTTTTGGGCTTTCGTCAAAATTTCTGTAGTAGTCATACTTATAACTCCATAATTTAGGTTTTTCTTTTTTAACATCATACTCTCCGTGTCTGAGTATTCTAGCTAGTCTACTTTGATGGTAAGCGTCATCAACAGTATATCCATTATTTAGATATTCTCTTAATACAGCTTCCCACATTTGGGGAAGTTTTTTCTTACCACTAAGTACTCTTGACGCTTTTACAGAACCTACCCCTTTGCACCCAATATAGCCATCAGATTTATCACCTGTTAATACTTGGGTACAAAAGTTAAGGTCAGCTTTTGTGTTATTAACTAACTCAATGCTATCATCTATGATGAAGCAATGCCAAGAGGGAATAGTCCTCATATCTTTATCACCAGAGACAATAACACAATTGTTTTTGTATTTTCCTGTGGCTAATAAACCAAGTGTGTCATCACCCTCTAGATATGGGAAACTGGTACATCTATGGGTTTTTTCAATCCATAGTCTAAGTGGTTTGTATGCTACTGGCTTTCTTATTGCTTTACGAAAAGATTTATATTCTAAATCTAATTCTTTTCTGAAGTTAGACACATCAGAAAAACAAATTATTGCCATAGCTGAATTTGTATGTCTCATATAATAAGCAATAGATTGTTTCCAAAATTGCTTACAATGGTCTAGATTACAATGTAAAGTCCATACATCATCTTCCCACTCAATAGCTTCTTCTAATGCAGAAGTAATCTTATAAGCGAGTAAGTCACCATCAACCAACATAGTTTTTAACTTGTTAGCGTGAAACTCATTCATATTTTTCATAACTTTATCTCCTTTAGTTTTAGTACGTTTGACTTTGGGATTACTGTTGAATTACCACCCTCATTAATAGTACCATCATCATTAAAGTTTATGTCTCCAACAAAAACATACTTATTATTTTTTGTACTAATTAACCAACCCATAGTTATACANNTTGCANNTTNTGATTTTNNTATATGNATTTAANTNTATNCCAANNNCTANNNGAANNNATATCNNNCCACCAACACATATAAAATTTATATGGAAAATCATCAGGGTCTATTTGTGGTAATTTTATTTTAGATTTTAGTTTGTCTTTCATTATATACTAAGATTTAATAACTTTTCTTTTGGTATTATATGTCCTTTAGAAGTATAATTATCTCCACCCTTTTTAATAGGATATTTTACCATTATCTTTTTTACAATATCAGTAGGAATTAAAACCCAAATATCTTTTTTTCTTTTTTCTTTAACTAAACAATATGCTTGATACGTAGCTTCCGTCACATTTATACCTGACGGTTTTCCTCTACTTTCTACTTCAACAAATATGTTGCCTGTTTTCTGACACAATCTATCTGCCTTGCACTCAATCAAACCCTCTAACGCTTCTTGTAATTCATTTTCTTTCTTTTGACCAAACTTTAAGTCAAGGTCAAATCTATTAGTGTGTGTCACTCCAATTACTCCCTACTTTAATCTCTCCATCAAGTGGACATCTAAAGTTAAAATGGTCTTGGGTTTTTTTAAAAATAGATTTTGTAATAATTTTAAATTTATCAACCAAATCTTTTTTAACAACAAACTGAATTTCGTCGTGGATATGTAGTACTTGTGCATAATCTTCTCCCCATTTAAAACCTGCTTTTTGTAATTCTTCATTTAAAATAATAGTTCCTTGTTTAACTAATAAACTACCTGCTGATTGAATTAAAGTATTAAGTGAACTATGCTCTGCCCTACATATAAGTTTTCTTTTATCTAATCCATTTATAAAACCAGTTCTTCTATATTTAGATATTACTGCGTCTTTTAAATTTTTCAATGCAGGTAATTTTTTCTCAAAAGTTTCTCTTATTCCTTTGGCTTCTTCATAAGAGACGTTAAGTATTTCACCGAGTTTCTTATTTCCCCCACCGTAAATGTAAGCATATATAAAAGTTTTAGCTTTAGAACGTGAGGATAGTCCGAGTAATTTTTGATTTTGGGTATGTATATCATCTTCAAGTAATGTTTTAAGAAAATATCCATTGTCATATACACACAAGTAATGCCCCAACACACGCAACTCCAAACCAGAAAAATCAACGCCACACATATCCATATTGGAAGTAGCAGTAAATAAGGCACGAAGTTCTTTACCATATGGTAAATCACTTGAACAAACTTGTGCCAAATTTGGTGAGTGGTGTGTGCAACGTCCAGTGACTGCACCATTCGTAATAACCTGTCCATAAATTTTACCTCTTTTAGTTAATTTTAAATACGCTTGGTCTCCATCTGATAGTTGTCCAAGTCGTTTTTGTATCATTAAATATTCTGCAATAACTTTTGCTTCAGGATAATCTAATGACTTTAATATTTTTTCACTTACTTCTGGCTTACCAGTTGAAGTAAAATGTTTAGGTTTCCAACCTAGAGTTTGTAATCTATTAGCGATATGGTCTCTAGAATTAGGATTGAACTTTACAGTTTTAAAAATTCTTACTGGTACTCCTGCTTTGATACCTTTCTTTTTATTGTCTCTTTTATATCTTTTATATCCTTGTGATTGTTGCCACTCAGGAAAAACTACAGCTAGGTTTTCTTCTAGCTGTAGTCTCCTTTTTGTTAGGATAGATAAGAGGTTCTCAGCAGAACTCTCGTCAAAGTAAACACCAAACCGTTCTTGTTTCCTTATCCAATAAGCAAACTTATGTTCAAGTTCAATTGCTTCTTTTGAATAATTATTATTTATAATTAAATCATATAACTTGTGAGTGACTTCAACATCACGTTCACAATAATCTTGCATATCTAAAGTCCATACATCAAAACTATTATGTTCTTGAAAGTCACCTTTACGTAAACCTAATCTATAACCCCAACTTTCTAGTGAGTGTCTACCTATAAGTTTAGGTGGTACATCTTTTATTTGAAAATCTAATTCTTGTCTGTTAGTCCATATTAATCTTGAACATAAAAGCGTATCTAATATTTCACCTGTATAATCATATTTAAAATATTTTTTTATAGCAGGTAAATCAAATCCCTGTATGTTATGACCTATAAGTAGTGTTGCTTTCTTTAGCAACTTTAGACTTTCAAAAAGATTGTCAGGATTATATGAATACAATTTGTTTGTTTCTATATCCTTAAAGACAATACAATGAATTTTAAAGTCTAGTTTATTAAGAAACCCATTAGTTTCTACGTCCATTACTAGCTTCATTAGTGTATTAAATGTACTGTTATTTTATCTGTACTTGGTAATATTTCTTTCACACTATTAAGTGCTTTTGTTATTACGTGTTGTGCTTCATTATCACCACACATAATTACTGGATAACAATTTTCATACTTGATTGAATTATAAATTGCCATCATAATTGTTTTACAAGTTTGAAAAATTAATTGCTGTTGGTCTGTATCAAGAGCAACATAATCTTCTTTATCAACTAAAAAACTTAAAATAAATTTAGTTAGTAAAGCGTCATTCATCAAAGTTTCCCTCTGATAAACGCCCTGTGTCTTTGTTCCAAATCAAATCACAAGCCACGCCAGTCTCACCAGTAAATCTATTTTTTAAAATTCTAGCAGTCATAATATTATTATCTGTTTCTGATTGTTGGTTTCTTTCAAAACCTATAACAGCGTCAGACAATTGTGCTAGTGAGTGAGAACCTCTGAGGTGTGATAAAGAAGTTTGAAGTCCGTCTTCGTGTCCTGCTTTACTATCAACTCTTTTTAAGTGTGATACTACAAACATTCCACAATTAAGTTCTTCAACTAATTTTCTAAGATTAGTCATAGTGTTATCTATTAATCTTCTTTCATCACCCTCAGAGATACCAGAGATAACAATGGAAATATGGTCTAAGAAAATAAATTTACAATTCAAACCTTGAACCATAAATCTAATTCTATTTAATAAATCTTCACTATCAGAACTACCGAAGTGGTCATAAAAACAAATCTTATCTTTTATTTTTTCCCATTCATTTATTAGTTCTTCAGTCGGAATACTTTTTCTAACTTCTGGTATATGTATTGGTTTGTTTACAGCTAAAGACACAATACCTCTTACACTCCTTTTAACACTTTCTTCTAGTGCAATGTAGCCAACCTTATGACCCTTAACAATTAAGTCGTGAGCCAATTCACGGCACACCTGACTTTTTCCAGTTCCACTACCTGCACATAATAGTACTAATTCTTTTGGTCTTATACCAGATAATTTTTCATTAAATCCATTAAAAGGATATGGAACACTTTCAACATAATCATCATTTAATAATAATTCTTTTGTATCAACACCCTCAATAATACCTTGTGGTGTNTAGTGTTTAGCTTCAAAGATTGCGTCTACTATCTTTGTTGCTTTGTTGTTTTGTAATAATTCGTTTGCGTCTTTGCCTTGTACTTTTGCTATGAATACTTTTCTTACAGGTAATAAGTTTGCACATTCAACACTTGCTTTCATACCTGCTTCATCATTATCAAACATTAAAATAATTTTTTCAAACTTTGATAACCATTCTAATTCTTGTTTTATATATTTTTTTGCAGAAGCTGTACCACTTGGTATAGATACTACAGGATATTTATTATTGTTTACTTGTGATACTGAAAGACAATCTAATTCACCCTCTGTAATTACAATTGTTCTACCACCGTCTCTCCAATTTTGCTGACCGAACAAAGTAATTTTATCTGTATCACCAAACCATTTAAAAGACTTATCAGGAAATCTTAATTTTTGTGCAACCTTATTATAATTTTTATCATAGTAGTTGGCTATCTGTACTGGTCTTCCATCATACTCACCACATTCATAATTAAAAACTTTACAGGTATCTTCATTTATTTTTCTTTTATCTAATTGTTTTATACTACCTACTATCATATCTCTTATAACCTGTTTTGTTTGTTGTGGAAGTTCACCATTAATTTTTTTAAACTCGTGGCAACCAAAACAATAAGTGTGATTTTCATAAATACCCAAATTATCTCGGCTACCACAGTTTTCACAAGGTGCGTGACGTAAAAATTTTTCAGTGGTTTTCATAGGGGAAAGGAAAAAAAGCTATTCCAACTCCTGCAAATCTTTATCGTCAGTCAAGCCATCTTGGAACTTGTAATTCTTTATGTCTTCATTTAGTAAATATTCTCTTACATTAAAGTTAGGACAAGTCTTCGCTTCATCTAACATATAGTGTCCTACTATTTGTGCATTAGGATATTTTTCTAATAAGTTTTCTAATTCTTTTTTAAGTGCTTCCCATTGTTCAGCAGTAAAATTATCTTCAGGTTCTTTCCAGTTTTCTTCTTTAGCACCACCAACTAAACATAATCCAAAACTACAATGATTATATCCTTTGACGTGTGCTTGAATTTCATCATCACCTCTGCCTTGTTCAACCGTACCACATCTTTTTATGACACGACCATAACCAATTTTCAACCACCCTCTTTCTCTGTGCCATCTATCTATTTCTTTAGCACCTATCTTTTGTGATGGTCTCGTTTGAGAACAATGTATTACTATGTATTTAGTTTCCTCTCTAGCCATTTTGTTTATCCTTTATTTCTTTTAACCATTCTTTTGGAAAGGTTTCTTTTGTTGATTGTATACAATGATATTTAAATCCAAACAACTCACACCATTTACCATAAGTTGTTTTTGATTTTTTACCAATTTTATTTTTTGCATTAGAAAATATAAATCTAATATCTAAATTTTTATTCTGCTCTTTTATAATTTTCATCTTCTTCCTATCAGCAGAATTGAAAGCACCTTTAGTCTCTATGACTATGTTGCAATTTTTAAATGGGAAATCTGGGGTATATGTTTTTTTAATTGCAGGTTGGAAGTAAACAATCTTCATACCCTCATAAGTAAAATTTAATTTAACTTTGTGAAGATAATTAAAGACTGCTTCTTCCAANCCTGATTTTAAAACAGAACCATCAGAAGTCTTTACTCTCTTGAACTGTTGTCTTTTCATTTGAGATTACATCTGGTTCAGGGGTTGCTGTTTCGTAGCCATCTTCTTCTTTAAAAAGATTGCTGTCTTTACCCTCTACAAGTTCAATAACTTGTACTGCTTTTAATCTAGCAGTTATACCTGCACCTATCATTGGTGCATAGTAAGGTACTAATTCATAAGCGACCCTCATCTTAGTACCACCCCAAATCAAAGTTGATAAAGGTATAGGGTTTTTCTTTGCGTCAAACAACTGGGGTCTTTGAGAAAACTTTTCTTTTGTTTTCTTATTTACTCCAGTGGCTTTCATCTTAAATTTGAAGAAAACAAAACCGTTTTCCTCATTGTATGGTNTCGGTGCNTGTGTGATACCCTTACCTTTNTGTTGTTCTTCAGCTAATTTTAGACTGTCATCTATCGCTTTGTTATATAACTTCAGCATTTCAGAAGCGTCTGATTTAGCTACTTTTAAGGTCACTTTATACTCACCTGCTTCGTTCCATTTAACGTCAGGTTTGTTTAAGTGTGGATATACAGCTTCACCAATAACCGATATATTAGAGATTGCCATATTTATTCTCCTTTGTTTTGGCTATGTAGCCATAAGTGGAACTTAATCTCATACACAAAAAAATACAGATTGTTTCACCAATGATAAATCTAAGTCTCCACGTTCAGGTATATTAGGAAATTTCTTTAGATTTTTAGGTGACAACATATCTTTCATTTCCTTTGCAAAGTTAGTTAATACATCTTGTTCATACACTTCACAAAATGCTTCACGTATAGCTTCTGATAGAAGTGGTACATCTGTTGCAACACAACCAAAACTATCGTGAATAAGACTGAAATTAGTGACACCTTTTTCTTTAGCTTTGACTACTGCAAGTTGTAATACTGAAGCGTCAAGACTATGTATAAAATTAGGACAAATACTTTGTGCTGTTTTTCTTGTATCTATTTGTTCAGTATCTGATTGAATAGATAATTTAATTATACTATCACCCATCTTGGTCTTTACTCTTTTACTTTCTTTTTTATAACACATCATTTGTACTGGGAAGTTTAAAGGACTTGGTGTTGTCCAACATACAGGTAAGTTTTCTGAAGCAACTAATCTTGATACTTCTTTTANAAACTTCATAATTTTTTTAGCACCTAGTATTACTTCATTGATTGCTTCCCATACTACAGGTGTTAAATAGTTTGTAGCTTTAAATAAATCTCTACCAAACTTATGTTGAACTCCACGTTCTTTAAATTCTTTTTCAACGTGGTCTTGTAGATATTGTCTACAGGAATATTGAGTAAGAGAATAAGGTAAACACATAACAGGTTTTTTACATAGCTTCCTATCTACGCCATATTCTAGCCATAGTTTAGCCATTTCATCTGACTTATCTCTGAGTTTCATTTTTACTTTTTCAGCAACAATTCTATAAACATCTTGTGGTTTGTTTGATGGTGTTAAGTTTGTTGCCTTACCACCTATAGGGTCTCTCATCATAGCTGAGTAATGCTGTAGTCCTGAGTTAGAACAATCGGATTGTATTGGTAATGTTGTAATAAAACTAGCGTCATAATCTGTGTCAGCAAAATCTTTAAGTTCAAAACACCACGCCAAAAAAGAAAAAGGTTTATCAGCTTTAGCCCAGTCCGTGTCAGTCAATGGTTCTTTTGCACAATCAATAAACCTTTGCATATTATCTTCTACCCACTTTAATCTTGTTTCAATATCTTCTTTATCTACTTCTCCATATAAACCTGCACCTGCTACTGCAAACGCTTCAAAAGAATTATTCTCTTTCATTTGTTTTCCATATTTAAATTTAATTAATGCTCTAGAATAATCAGCACCTTGTGGTGATAACATTGCAGGTTTTGGATAAATTCTACCTCTGAAGTCTAGCTGATATGGATAGAAGAAAGACCTATCTAAAAGTAATCTAGCTTCTTCAAGTATTTGTCTNACCTGAATGTATTTAGATTTAGACTTTGCTCTTTCTTTATAAACAAGACTAGCTTCTCTTTTCCATTTAATTAAATTTTCTTTGTAGGTTTCTGATTGCTCGTCATTATTTTCTACATCTACTGGCTTAACTGGTAATGGGATTTCTTGTGGATTAGTTGGTAGTTTACCAAGTGAACTATCAGTATTTATGAGTTTAAGAATAACCTCGTATATAGGTTTATTAATTACCCATTCTGTNTCCTGCATNATATTTACTGCGTCATATACAGGTTTCATTTCGTGTCCTCTATTTTTGAGTTCTTCTANGTATCTTCGGTTTGACGCTTTGACTAGATTGTAGTGCATTATTTTATCTCCTTTACATCTTCTGGTTTATTTTCGTAGTTGTGTTTTCTTCCGTAGTATCCACCAACAAAAGGATTGTACTCCCATTTTCTAGGTGGCATTAACATAGGAAGATACTTCGGTTGCAGTGCTTCATTCTTAATATTGAAATTCCTAATCTCATCTATGATTTTTCTAGTAGCTTCAACATAAGTGACTGTCTTAAATTTATTTAGCTTACGGTTCTGGTGCTTGATAAGTCCTAGTTTAGATAAGTATTCAATCATCTTAACTCCAAGATGTAAGCGACCCTCTTTACCCCAATCATTAAAAGTAAGGTCATTCTTATTCATCATATAAGTCCATACCTTATGCTTGTATTGATACCTGTTGGCGTTCTGAGGAATGTTTTTACCTGCTAATCTTTTATTAACTTGATTGTACTTTTCCTTATTCTGGTCTTTGAACATTGTAATTCTAGCTTCCATCATAAGTCCTGTGCCTATCTTGATAGCTAGTTTATTCATTGTGGTTTCATTTGAGATACCATCAATTACATTCTTCAATACTATTAATGAACAAGTATCCCAGACAGATACATTTTCTTTATACTTCTTATCTGTAAAAGCTGACTGTGGCAGACACTGACATAGTAGTTTAATGGCAGTTAATCTATTACCTGCACCACCATTTTCCATAACCTTTATATCACCGTGAATAAGCAAAGATAATTTAGTGATGTACTTCTGCTGTAATACCAATCCGTGAAGTGTAGTACTCTCTTGACCCTTTGCTATTGCTTCCTTTAC